>Ga0307928_10003859_pt1 | contig 11431 bp, 16 predicted proteins | sample AceLakmetagen232_FD_201815 | JGI IMG/M metagenome (GOLD analysis project Ga0307928, IMG submission 201815) | Saline water microbial communities from Ace Lake, Antarctica - #232 | ecosystem: Environmental > Aquatic > Non-marine Saline and Alkaline > Saline | place: Antarctica: Ace Lake...
AACCTTCTGTTGAAGGAATATGTTCTTATAAAGAATTAGCTTGGATGTTTTTCCAGGGTCCACTTAAAACTCCACAAAAGACTGGATTTCACCTAGTTATTAGATCATTCAAAGCAAAAGAATCTGAGTATGATGATGAATCTAAACATTCTGACAAGCTTGTTGTTAAAGCTTTAATAGGAAAAGACCTAGATAAAGAATTATCTGTTGGTAAGTTTGATGACTTTCTGGATGCATTTAAAGTATCTGTAGAAGAAAGAATCTCAAAATTAAGCTATTAATAAAAAAACACTCAACTGGACCTTGGGAATAGTGAGGTCTTTAGGTCCAGCTGAGTGCATTAGAAACGCTATACGGCGCTTCTAATTATTTTAACTTTGATTCATCTAAATATATAAATCCGTTCTCATCTTCTATCTCAATATCTTCGATGTCTTCTATATCTTTATTCATTTCTTGATTATGAATAAAAGCCCTAAAGCTTTCTTCTTCGTATTCTGAAAAATCCTCTTCAACTTGTGGAATAATGGGGGTTCCTGAAATTCTATGGCTTAGATTAACTGCTTCATGAACAATTCTTTCTTCATTTCTAACCATAAACCTTAGAAGCAATACTAATGCTAGTACGAGCGTCGAATAGAGAAAGACATTAATAATATTATGAATTCTTAACATAAGCTTACTCCTCTTTCGTTTTGATAAAGTACCATATGGAAGCGAAGACATATTCATACATGACCTTTCATTACTACCCTAATTAGTCATATTATCTGCGAGCTCGCAAGCGTAAAAACCCTTTTAATCCAACCCTTCTCTAGCATTTTTAATGGATCTTATTCTTGTTATTGCTGGTTGATATCTGTTTTTTGGCATGTCTGCGAGTGACTGAAGTTTAAGACCTTCAAGAACCTGTTCAGCAATATCATCATAATCTGCAAGTTCGTATTCTATTTCGTCCAACTGTTCTTTTGTAATAGTTTCGCTGGATTGATGCTTAGGGTTATATTTTGTATTAAGAGCGACGCCTTTAGCCTTAGTGTCCCTAACGCTATACATGTTTCTTTCTGCATCATCATCTGAAATATCGTCTGTTGTTGTGATATTTAATAGAGAGACATAGGAGTAACGCTTCATATAAGTAAGAGCACTTGCATAGCTTTGTGCATCTGCTTTTGTTGGAAGAACTCTAGCCCTAGTCTCGATCCATTGACCAGAGGTGTGTCTTAACCTTGTTTTGAGAATAGTAGTGCCTGAGTCGGTAATTATTGTCTGCTGAGTAACAGATAGATTGTTTTTAGCGAGACTTGCTCTTACGGATCGCACAATACTATCGAAGTCAGCATATTTATTTTTAAAGTAAGGATTTTCTTTGTTTAGACCTATTGGCTTGAACTCACCCTGAGCTTTTGATAGCGCTGCGTTTATATCCTTAGTATCACAAGATTCATATGGATCTGTTTGCGCTGACTTTAGCTTCTCTGAAGCTTTTTCTTCTATATATAAGCTTAGTGCTTTTAAATAATCTAATTGATCTAGGAAAGATCCTTGTTCGCGCTTTAATTCTGGAACGATATCTTTAGTTTTTTCTTTGTTCATGTTCTTCCTTCTTGTTATTCATTAGTAAATCGAACAGACCACACATCTCAGGATATAGATATCTTGTTCTCTGTTCTAATGGTTTAAGATCCTTAAAAATGGAGGACATATTACTGTGTATCTTAGATATTTCATGTTCGTCAGCTTTAGCATTGGCCATACTTTTTGCCATAGTACCAAGCCTTTTAAACTTTCTCATCTCTTTTTCGATAACTTCATCTACGAGAAGTGATAGCGCACCTATAATTGCTTTCATAATTAATTCTTATCTTTAGTTAATTCAGCCAGTTCCTCTAGAGCTTCTTCCTTGTAGTATTCACTACCTTCTCTTTCATCATAAAGCGCTCTGCAGTTATCAGCTCCTCCTGTATGTCTTAATTTAAACTCAATGCTGTTTATTTCTTCTTCAATACTTTCAATTTCTTTATTTAGTTCTTCTATTCGAACCTTCTTTTTGTCATTTGCTTCCATTTTCTTTCCTTAGATATAATCTCTATCAATTCTTTATCTCATCTATAATAGATTATAACATTATATATTATGTGTCAATAGATATGCAATATGGTCTTTACAAGTGCGTAAGCATAATATAATATAGATATATAATAATTAAATTAAACAAATATTACGGGAAAATATATGAAAAGTTACAAAGAGTTTATGGCTACACAAGGCGATATAAGAAAAGATATGTTGAGTATTTTGAGGAAAAATCCTAGTCCTATAGCAACGCTTGCTAAAGATATAAATATTTCGCCTATATCATTAAAGAAATTCTTAATTGAAGAGATTGACGTTGATTTTACAAGATTCTGTAGAATAGATTCGTGGGTAATAGAACTTAGAGAAAAGTCTTAAAAATAGAAACAGGAACTAGACTGTAACAATCAAGCTCCCATTTCTATATGTGTGTCTTAGGGTTTGGTTTTGAGACTAACCTCATAAATAAATTAAAATGCATGCTGTGGGCAGACAGTATTTCTTATGAAATTAATCTCATAAGATTATAATACACAATTAAGAATTTTTTTAAAAAAGCTTATATAAAAAAAATTAGGCTTTCCATAACGCTATATTTGTGTTAACAAATATGCACTATGAAAAACCCAATTTTAAAATTACCTAACCACAGAGTAATTAACCCAACAGAGGGAACCATGAAGGAAAAATCAGTCCAAATATGAACGACTTAATCCATAGGACAACCGTGAGGGAAAAACCAGTTCAAAGGAGAATATGAACCACTTAACCAACAGGAGTTATAACAATTAAATACACAGCAATAAATCGCACTAAAAGGGCTATCAATGTACTCACTAACAACACAAAGGAAAGATAAGTGCTAAATTCATCATTATACATTCAATATGCATCCATGAAGGACATATATGATAGTTGAGAACAGGATATATGTCAATAATAAAAATTATTATTCTAAAAAGAATTCCCAGTCCAAGAAACATTTCTATTCGAATATTTACTATGATAAAATAAAACAGTCTGAATCTCTGTCTATTATAGATAAGTATATTAATCTCTCTCTATTATCTAGGAAGACTCTTAATCTTGTGGTTTCTATGAATCACTCATGTGCAACGGTTCATCCATCTCAGCGATGGATATCAGATAAAGTTGGTTGCGTTCGTGAGACGTCAAATATAAAGTTGTCTGAGTTACATGGTGAAGGGTTTATAGATAAGAAGGATCGTGGTTGGGGAGTAATAGATAATACTTCTAAGTTCTTTAGGAAGAAGACTTGTGAGTATTCATTAGGTGAGAGTCTCAAGAGCGATATGGATTTCTTGTGTAAGCATCTTAAGAACAATCAATCTATTATTTTTAAGCTCCTTCGATCATTACCTGCTCTCAAGCCTCTTTTGCAGACCATTCTAACAGTACTGTATTTCTTTTTTAACTCTTCGAGTATAAAAAATAAGAATAACTATATACGTAGAGAGTATGTAACTATTCTTGGGCAAGATAACTATAACATCTCACAAATCTACAAGACGAGTAACGAATTGCCCAAGATAACTACGTCTATACCAAGTGATTACATTCTTCCCTTTGAGGATCCTGAAAATATATACGTTGAGTCGTATCCATACACAAAGCAAAATGTACGGAGTATAAAAATGCTATATAAAAAACAAACAGGCGGAAAAGAGATTGATCCAAGGTTCTGTACACAATCTCAATACAAAGAACTTTCATTTGAAGATAAACAGATAGCTTCACACTACTTTACAGGCAAAAGAGCCTATGGGTCGGTATATAGGTATGAAGAGTCTTTGATAAAAAGAAATTTATCAGGTAAAGTATGGAAGGCTACTAACTCAGATGAAAAGCTAACAGCTGAGCAAATAGAAATTATTAAGTCTTTTCCAAACAAAGTATTGCAAGAAATTAAGAGCAAACTTGGAGAGACTCCTTGTTATAAGAACAACTTTCAATGGATATGCGAGCACTGTATTACAGTATGTAAAGCGAACAATATGTCAGATCAAGAACTATTGAAGACTAGGAAGCTATTGAAAGACAATGGCTTTAATTACGATCATCTACTATCTAAGAATGCGTTTAATTACAATCCTAGGTCTCGTTCTTACAAAGTTAAATCACACAAGTATGTTCAACCTGAATCATCACATCGTCTACTATCTAGTATTAACCAAGAGAAACCCACACAAGAGCTAACAGACAAATTTAGAGAGTTGGTTGGTAATGATGTTTTTGAAGCATTTGAAGAATTTGATGGAACCTAAGAGAGCGTATAGTGAGTAGTAGGTATCTATTTAATATTAGTGTCTTTTTTATTCATTAAAATCGTAGGCGACATGTAACCAATGAAAAAAGCACCTCCCCAAAGAATAAGAAGCTTAATTAATAGCAAAAAGCTCGACATATTATGTATTCCATACTTTTTAGAATTTTATTAATTTATATAAATTAATAATAGCATAAGTTAATGTAAAATAACTTATGCAGAGCCTAACTCAAGTGCGTGGTGTGAGTAACTATATAGTTTATAGGCCCCCCTGAGGAGCGTTCACCCAGAAGGGCCTATAAGGAGTGTGGGTGTGTATTACTTTTTCTTATTATCTTCTTCAGGACTAAAGTCTATTTCATGTCCTGTTTGTTCTTCTATAATCTTTTCAAATATTTGTTCAAACGCTGTATCATTCTTCTTGAGAAGTCTTGGTGTCATATATCCAGCAATACCAGCTCCAAGAACTAAAAGAATTTTCAGAATTAATGCAGCGGGAAAGGTCATAGCGTTTACCTCAATATTTAAATTCAGTAATATGCTTTATCGTTCTGTTAATATATGTAGATTGTAACTATCTAAGTCAATACTAAGGGAGAAATAGTAATGGGCAGAGTTATCAAGTTCACAATGTACGGTAAACCTATACCTCAAAAAAGACCAAGACACAGCCAACGCGGTCAAGGTACTACATACAATCCACAGGCTAAAGAGAAAAGAGATCAGCAATTTCTACTCAAAACATACACTCACATGTTTCCAACCCTTAAGGAATCTTTGCTTTGTGGCCCAATCTCAGTAGATATAACCTTCTTTATGAAACTACCTAAGACAAAGGCGTGTTTAAAAACTAAAGACCTCTTCCATACATCTAAACCAGATCTAGATAATCTTCTTAAGTTCGCACTAGATGTAATGACAGACGTTATATATGCAGACGATTCTTACATATACAAAATAAACGCATCTAAGAAATACTCTCATAATCCAAGAACAGAAGTTACCGTAACAGAAGAAGTTCAAGAACTAATAGATTGGAAGGAACTTAATGCCTAAAGTTAAAAAGGTAAGTAAAGCCAAGCCTAGACTATCAATAACAAAAAAGAAAAAAATAGATTACCGCTATTTAGACGAGTATAAAGACATCTTCTCTAGACGCCTTACTCCTGCACCTATGCTCTTTATAGAGAAGCTTGCTTCACAAGTAGTAGAGTGGGCTTATAACGATGAAGAAGCTCTCATATTAGATTACTTCTGGATCGGTAAGGGCATACCAACAACAAGCATAGTTCGATGGCGTAAGAAGCATCCAGAACTTAATGAAGCTTTCCTTCTAGCTAAAAACATAATTGGTATGAGACGTGAAGTAGGTGGGCTCACAAGAAAACTAGACGGCAATATGGTTTCTAAAACTGCAGCTAACTATTCAGTTGAATGGAAAGAGCTTGAAGAGTGGAGATCTAATCTTAACAAGAAAGACGAGAAGTCTGATACAAGTAATATCACGTTCGTTCTAGAACAGTTTCCAGACTCTAAATTAGTACCTAAAAAACAAAAAGAAGAATAGCATCCCAAATCTAAAGGAGAGGTGAATGTTAAAGATGCAAGATAGGTCAGGATGTGTTGCAGATGTTAATTTGCGGTATAATAGCACAATTGATTCCACTAGAAGTAATCAGATAGCAGACATAGTTCTTGAAGATGGTGTGAAAGTAACCATAGAGTTTGCTCATGATTCATCAGAGTCTAGAAACATTGTTTTATTGAATAGCGTTGTAGATGTATTAGTTAGGCAGGAAGAGACAAAAACAGAGAGATACGCTGCTCTTTTGTCTTCTATATTAAATATGCCTAAACAACTTGCGTATGAAAAACTTCAATACAATAAAGAGCTTATCTGTATACTGACAGAACTTTTAGAATCAAAACTTACTTCCATTGAAAATATTATAATGCGCTCAAGGTTTGGGATTGGGTCTACCTATTCTAAAACATTAAGAGAGACAGCCAAGGAACAAGGCAAGTCATTCGAGTACATTAAAAAGATGGAACTTAGGGCGATTAGAAAGCTTAGGCATCCAGAATATAAGTTAAAACTGTTGATGCTTTTTGAGAAAAGCGAAATAGAAAAGCAACGCAATTAGCATGACACCCTTTCATCGTTTCCAAAAACAATTATAGAGTCTTATGAAGTATGAAACCAGAAAGATTCTTAGCGAGTTTAAACCTCGATCTTATCAGATCCCAATTGTAGACGCCATTGAGAACAAGGGTTATAAGCGTGTAGTCGCCATTTTACCACGTCGTGCAGGCAAGGATATTATTGCCTGGAATCTTGCCATAAGGCAGTGCGTCAAGAAGTTTTGTGTTGTCTACTATGTCTTTCCGACACGCATCATGGCAAAAAAGATTATTTTGGATTCAGTTACTAACGAAGGAAAGCGGTTCTTGGACTTCATTCCTAAAGATCTTGTTGAGTCGATCAATAATAAAGAGATGAAGATTAGGTTTACTAATGGTTCACTCCTTCAATTTATTGAATCTAAAAAAGTTGTTTCTTTGTTAGGAAATAACCCTGCGGCCTGCATATTTTCAGAATACGCACTCCAAGATCCAAAGGTTCATCAGCTTTTAGGTCCTTTACTAAAAGTCTTTGATGGATGGGCGCTATTTATATCTACACCACGAGGAAAGAACCATTTGTATGAACTATATAAGACAGCTCTAGCCAATCAAGATTGGTTCGTTACTAAGCTTTCAATAGACGATACGAAGCACATACCTTATTCTACTATCGAAGAAGAACGTGCTGAGGGGATTATGTCTGAAGAACAAATTCAGCAAGAATATTTCTGCATCTTTGATACTCAAATTAATAAGAAACCTAGGAGAGTAGGTGGAATATGCAACGAGAAAGATACTAAACGAATTTAAGCCACGTCCCTATCAGTTACCAATTGTAGATGCCATTGAGAATAAAGGATACAAGCGAGTAGTAGCCATTCTTCCACGTCGAGCAGGGAAGGATATTGTTGCATGGAATCTTGCCATAAGGCAATGTGTTAAGAAGTCTTGTGTTGTCTACTATATTTTTCCTACATACGCACAGGCAAAAAAGGTTATTTGGGATTCAGTTACGAACGAAGGAAAGCGATTTCTAGATTTTATCCCCAAGGAACTTATCATATCAACTAACAGCCAAGAGATGAAAATTAGGTTTGTTAATGGCTCACTTCTACAGCTTGTTGGAAGTGATAATGTTGATTCTTTGGTAGGAAGTAACCCATACGCATGTATATTTTCAGAATATGCTATTCAAGACCCTAGGGCTTATCAGTTTATACGTCCTATACTTACAGCTAACGACGGTTGGGCACTATTCGTATCAACTCCACGTGGAAAGAATAATCTATATGAGCTTTTTCAGATCGCTCTCAACTCTCAAGATTGGTTCGCATATAAGCTTTCAGTTGATGATACTAAGCATATTTCATATTCAGCTATAGAGAAGGAACGTGCTGAAGGAATCATGTCAGAGGATTTGATCCAACAGGAATATTTCTGTTTCCCTGGAGACCAACAAGTCTTAACTCAATATGGATTAAAAGATATTTCTGATATCAAGATTAATGAATTGGTTTATTCACACTCTGGAAGATTGCGGGCCGTAAAAAAACTATATAAACGAGAATATTCAGGCGAATTAATAAAAATAAGAACTTATGGTACTTACGAAGAGATAGGATGCACCCCTGAACATCCAATTAGAATATATAATCAATCAACCCAGACCTATGTTTGGAAAAAAGCAATTGATATAACACTGCAGGATAGGGTTGTGTTTCCCAAGAAGCTGTTGTCTAATATTATGGTGATTTCATATGAATTATGCATGATTTTAGCTTGGTATATTTCTGATGGTAGTTGCTTCAAAAATGGAGTTCAATTTACAATAAATAAGACGAAATCAAAAAGAGTAGAAGAGCTACTAAATATTCTTAATATCGAACATACTGTTTACGATAAAGATTACGTTAATAACGTTGTAATTAACTCTGTTTTTTATGTTGATTTTTTCAAATCAACATGTGGAGTGATATGTTACGAAAAAAGAATTCCATTCAACCTTATCCTTGGACATGAAAGTGATTTTTTTCATGAACTAATGAAGGGAGACGGATGCTTCAGCGTTCACAAAGGACGCGAGAAGTTTTCGTTTTTAACAACAAGTAAACCTCTTGCATATCAAATTCAATTTTTAGGAAATAGTTTAAATCTTGGATATGCAGCTGGGATAACACATAGAAGCGGAGGATCCGTAACGTTCCCGCATGGAAAAACATATAACACTCGTGAATCTTATTCCATTCAAATATCTTTAACAAAATATAGAGATAGAGTGAGTTGGTTAACTCGTGCTAAATACGGAATCGCAGCTAAAATAATATCAATCAAGTCCGAAAACTTTGATGGAAGTGTTTATAATTTAAGTGTTCAATATGACGAAAGTTATATTGTTTCAGGAAGAGCAGTTCATAATTGTAGCTTTACCCAAGGTGTAGAAGGTGCTTATTACGCTAAGTACTTGGATCGTATGCGCGTAAACAACCAAATAGGACCTGTGCCATGGGAGCCTGGGTTTAAAGTCCACACAGCCTGGGATATCGGAGTTAGAGACTCTACTTCCATTATCTTCTTTCAGACAATAGGTCAGACAGTTAAGTTAATAGATTGCTATGAGAACTCGAAGCAAGGTCTAGAGCATTACGTTAAGGTTATAGAACAGAAGCCTTACTCTTATGGAAAGCATATTGGCCCTCATGACATTAGAGTTAAGGAATGGGGTTCAGGTATGACAAGAGTGGAAAAAGCTAAGCAGTTAGGTATTAATTTCACTATAGCCCCATCCATATCTATAGAGGACGGAATAGAGGCTGTTCGTTCTGCTTTAAGTAAGATTTGGATTGATCAGACTAAATGCGCTCCACTCATTAAAGCCATAGAGAACTATCGACAAGAATATGATCAGAAGAAGAAGATCTATAAGAGTTGTGCGCTTCACGATTGGTCTTCGCATTTTTCAGACTGCATGCGCTATCTATGTATCTCGTTACCTAAGACTCGCGACGGCCTAAGCGCAGAAGATTTAGAGAGAAGATATCAAAAGGCGATGTACGGAGCTCAAGGAAATATGCCAGCGATGTTTAGGGACAATAATAGTCGTTATTAAAAACTACTTACATAACGACAAACTTTTCACTACGTTATGTAAGTAAACATGAATAAGATATTATTGCTTTTTTCATGATAACTAAGCCCAGGATGATTGGGGATTAATCATCCTGGGCTTAGTTTCCAAAGTTAACTAGTATGTCTTTTGGATCTTAATATTCTAATCAATTAAACTGCGTCTAATTAGATAAAATAACGTTCTTTTATTATATCTATTAAATACTCAGCAATATAACTTGCTGTGAGTAATATAAATACATATTCATATTCTGACATTTTACATTCCTTAACATTATTTTCTGTAATAATCTTGATATATCATCTTTAATGTATATGCAATTAATGATCCCAGAAAAGCAGTAAAGAATGTGACATACACTGACGGTGTTTGAAACATATTCTCCTTCCTTTTATTTTCTAAGGAGTAGGTGTATGAAACACGATTATTGCTGCCGCTACTCCAACCCATTCTGCAGCTGCCGCGGTAGGTGCTGCAATAGCTGCTGCGGTACCTTTAGCGGCCACATATCCAGCTATCGGACCAGCAACTGCAGAAGTACCAACAAACACAGCTCCTGCAACAGCAGCGCCTGCTCCGTATACAGCTACTTTTGCTACCCAATATGCTGCATAACCAAAACTTGGTCCACCACCAAGAAGTCTTGATTTAGCTTGCAATGTATATTCACCATCGCTCGTTTGGTTAACATAAACGTAACCAGATGTAGATTTAAGTTCTGCTTGTACATCACATCCAATGTCTAATGCATCAACAACTTCAACTTTTTCAACAGTAGCATCAAATTCTTCTTTGGACACTTTGGTGAACTCAATCATTTGGCCATCAACAACTACATATTTTGCTCTACCTAAGAAAGCATTTAGTTGCATTGGTGAGATGCCACGTAACTCTTTAGAGACAAAGTGATTTGGAACATTATGACATGCACCATCTTTTATGACATGGAAACCATCTGCATCATGAACGACTGAAAGCTCACCGAGTCTTGATGGTACAAATACTTCTGATCTATTAAGTTCAACAATAACTTCAGAACCTTCTGTTCTGTCGAAATCCATAGCAACTAATGAGCTTGATGCAAAGACAGAGACAACCAGCAGAGACTTTACTAGATTTTTCTTAAACATATTAATCCTTAGATATAAAGATGCGTAAAATAAAAATACTATTGCGAAATAAATACATGAATGTGTTGTTGATATCTACATAAAAAATCTCCTTGAAATGTGGTTATAGGTTAGTCAAACTATATTGGAATACATGTTTGCTGTCAACCTTATATTTTACTATAATAATATTGATTATTTATTCTAATTGAAAAGAAGGAGAAATATGTTTATTAGTAAAGATAATAGTGAAATATATAAAAAAGTTTCGAAAAAGACTCGAATGAAAGTGGTCAAACCAAAGAAAAGGCCTGTTTCTACGGCTAAGTTGACAATTGATCCAAACGAATCTTTTTTTACATCTTTTAAGAAAACATTTCTAGCATCGTTTAAAGAAACAATTAAGAAGGTATTGAGTGGAAAATAATATTAGCGAAACACTTAAGTTACAAGTTGAACAGTTTGAGTTGGATGTTCGTAGAGAGTATATGGATCTTATTTTAGATGAGATTAAAGATGTTAGGGCTAGAAGTAGGATTAATTCTGCTATAAAGAAAATTAATAAGAAGTATGGTATAGGTATCGGAGAAAGAAAATATGCATAGTTAGTGTTACTAAGTAATAATCTTGCTATAAATAGTTTGCACCCCTAAAATAATGGTACGCGTTTGCTATAGCTAAATCAAACTATCCAATTAGGGGATAAAA
>Ga0307928_10003860_pt1 | contig 11430 bp, 19 predicted proteins | sample AceLakmetagen232_FD_201815 | JGI IMG/M metagenome (GOLD analysis project Ga0307928, IMG submission 201815) | Saline water microbial communities from Ace Lake, Antarctica - #232 | ecosystem: Environmental > Aquatic > Non-marine Saline and Alkaline > Saline | place: Antarctica: Ace Lake...
TAGGCGATTACATCGAACTCCCCTCACCCGCATTTGTCCCTTACGGATTTACGCATAAAGTGAAATCTAGTGAGGCCTTTGGGGGCAGTCAATTTGGGATAGATACACAAGGGCAGAGAAAGACTTGGGCTTTTAAATACGGTGGATTAGATAATGATGATAAGACGAATATTGAGTCCTTTGATTTGGTTAATAAGGGCGGTAGCGTGCCTTGTTATATTGAGAGTTTGGAAGGAAGCACGCAAATAATTGATCCTCATTTTGCGAGAGTTTACGGCGGTGAAACATTACAACAAATTGCATACAGGGTTTATGAAATGACCAATAATATAGAGGAAGAATTATGATAGATATTACGCAAACAATTATTAACTCAATGGAAAACTCCCGCAAACTCGCCGAGAATGGAAGCTGGGAGGATTTAAAAAGGGCAAGGGAGGAAGCTATTGATTATTATCAAGGCGACCAACTTAAGCACCTTAAAAAGCACATGGCAGGGATCATGGACTTCAGGGGCGATGAGATCCTCTGGGGCTTTAGTAATATCACAAAGAAAATAATAAACGGAACTTCCTTATCTTATATAAACGCTCCGGTGCGAAAAAGAAATAAGAAGATTGACGACCAGTATAATAAATGGACTCGTGACAAAGACAGGACTATGCTTAATGCGGACCGTTACACGTCCCTAATAGACTATGTAGGAATTAAAGTAGAATGGGATGCCATTAAAAAGAAGTACCGTTACAGGTTCTTAAAATACGATGTCTATTATGAGCTGGATTACACGGGTGAAGACGTGAAAGCCGTATGGTATAGAGTTGACGCTCAGGGGAAAGATACAAGTAAGCATGAAACTATGCTTGAATATTGGAATAATGAAATTAGAACAATATGCGACGGTGACGGTAAGTGTAGTAAAGACTTGGAAGCATACGGGATAAAGGATGAAAACAACCCTTACGGATTAATCCCTATTTACATTCCTTTCAAGTCTAATAATATCGCTTATGATCTGATTAATGCGAATAAAAACATCAACGCTAAAATGACAGAGTTTAATGAGCTTGTTAAATACCGATCATTTGGCATTCCCTATGTAACGGGTTATAAGGGCACGGCAGATAAAATAAAACTTGATTATAAATACATGATGAAACTCAGTGATCCGGGTGCTAAGGTTGGAATGCTTGAACTTACTACGCAACTCAATCAAGTGATTGATTCAATAAAATTTGATATTGCGACTATATGCGAGAACTGGGGTGTATCTTTTAACTGGTCAATTCAGGGTGACGTGTCAGGCTTTAGTTTAATGGTGCAGAACGTAGAACTTTATGACAATATCCGAGTCGATAATTCAATGCGTAGGATTTGGGAAGAGGCAATATATGACATAGAAATGGCAGTTATAAATCTTAAAACTATCCCAGATTTTACAATAGACTTCTCTGAGTACGTCTTACCAGTAAACAAAGACGATCAAATCGCTTGGGAAAACCATCAACTTAAAAACGGACTTACAAACCCCGTCGAATTAATCCGTAAGAACAATCCTGATCTATCAGAAAAACAAGCTAAGGAACAATATGAAGAAAACTTGGAAATGATGAAATCTAATACGGACGCTACCACGCCTGAAGTGGCATCCACAAACCCATTTGATAAACTATGAATGACAAACAACAAAAATTAGTCGATGAAACAGTAAACAACTATCTTGAAATGGATGACATTAAAGATAGTGCAAAGCTATTAATTGATGAAATGTTTGTGAAGATGTCGAAGTCAGTAAGTAAGAATTATGACCTATTTAAAAAAGACCCCAAGCTATTTATGGCAAGGTTTATAAAAAAATATATGGATGATAATGAGGAACTAATTGAGCGATCAGTCGTACTCGGTGCTAATCTTGGAGGGGCAATAAATGAGACCACTTGATTTATCAAAATCGTTTAATAAGTTTACTGAGATTATAATCAAAGATACGATTGACGGGATTAAAAATGGTGTTCAATTTGGTCATCCTTTCAAGCCAAATGAGAGAAGCACCAAAGATCAGAAAGGTCACAACCTTCCACTTATCGGTAAAGATAGAAGTGGGGCTTGGTTAAAGAAAGGTAAGTATAAAGTCGAGAAAGCAACGGCAACAAAGCAACGTGCAACGGTTGAAATTCCCGAAAGTGAGATCGCACTTATAAACCAGACTTCCAAAACACACGCCCGCCCATTTTGGGGGGTGAGTAAAAGCGCATTAAAAAGCATGGATAATTCAGTCAATTACGATATACGTAAATATTTAAAAAAGAGCATTGATGATCCACTATTAAAGGCAGGATTCAAAAAGGTATGACACCAGAAGAAATCAAATTACTTGTTGACAAATTTAAGACACTAACTTTTGCCTCAATGGCGTATGAGTTAGACAAGGGTGCTTTGACCTTAGAAACATTTATAAATAAGCAAATTATCGCAGGCGTTAATCCTTTGACTATTCAGCAAACACTTGTCAGGGATATGGAAGCGGGCGGTCAAATATTTGGGTCGTTAAAATCTGCTTTCAAACATCAAGTGGCGTGGGGAATTGAAGGTGCTGAGGACGGTGCTTTGAAAAGTGAAACGGGATTACAAGATGACACGCCCAGCGATTGGGTCGCTATTGCAGATCAAGGCACTTGTGATGACTGTTTGGATAGAGCAAACTCAGGAAGTCACCCGTATTCATATTGGGTGGGGATTGGATTGCCGGGTACGGGCAACACGATATGCGGGGATTATTGCCGTTGTGATGTCGTACCGTCCGGAGCTTATACAGACGAAATGAAAGCCAACGCAAACGCAAGATATTATGAAGAAAAGTATAACAAAACACACGATAAACAAATAACATACCAAGAAGCACAAGTGAAAGTGGGGCAAATAAATGAGTAGATTAGTAGAATATTGCAACATCACGACGGACATACAGAATGTATATACAGGCATTGAATTGTTTGCAAAGCAGACAGTCAATAACGGTAAATTTTCAACCGTCTCAGGTGAGATATATAGCAGAATGGGTGAGTCGGGATATGTAGGGCAACTATCAATAGACCGTGAAGTTAAGACCGTAGCGGCGAACTTGGCAGCTGTAAGCGTTGCGACCCCGTGGTTCTATGCTTCCAATGTACTGTATATACTTACTTCGATTATAGGCACAAACGATATAACGATTGCCTCAGATACGTGGGAGAACATAAAAGAAACCGCACGAGAGGACGCATCTCAGGAGTTAGAGAATTATCTATATATGTATGATAGTCCTTTACCATTTAAAAAGAACTCGGTAAAAGAATACGATAGAGATATTGTAAGATGTTGCGCCTATTTGACGTGCGCACGAATTATAGAAATGAGCAATCCTGAAGATATGCTGGCAGTCAGATTGAGAAAGAATGTTGTCAGCTATGACGATCAGGGTAATCTCGCAGGTGGTATAATCCACGAATACAAAACCGATAATAAAAAGTTCTCATTTGAAGCCACGACACAAAAATACAACGGGAATATCATACCCATATCCCAAACAGGAGCGGGAATGATTGAACTTGCCGGGTATTCAGACGCAAGCGATGCCTATGAGTATGTGGTAACCATTACCACGGGCGGGGCGGTCGGAACGGCTCAATACAGTTTGACAAAGAACAATGTTGCAATAGCAACTAGAATATGCTATATTAGTTATACACATCTACACGCTAACGTATATTTGCGTTTTACAAACAATGAATATACAATAGGTGATAGTTGGAAGATCCAGTTTGATGGACGAACGAACAAACAAAAAGAAGCAGGGATCGGCTCAATTCTGATGACGCATGGTGGACGATCAAGCGTTTATTCTGATACCGATCTATGCTAGAGGGGAACGAAATGAAAGACAAGATTGCGCAATTGCGTAAAGTAGTTGATAGTATCACCGACGATACCGTCAAAAAAGAGTTTACCGACACCTTAAGCTCGGTGGAGCAGTTTGTAAAAACCGCAGAAGATAACCAGAGCAAGAATGAGGACTTGCAATCACAACTTGAAGATGCAAATTTAAAGTTGACCGGAGCTTTAAGAGACACGATGGAATACAAATCACGTCTCAAAAAAGCAGAAGGTCACATCAATGAGCGAGATACCGAACTTGAAAAAGTTGGTAAACAGCTTACTGATTTTGATGCTGTCAAGTTGGAAAACGAAAGCCTCCAATCGTTAAAGGTCGAGCAAGATACTAAAATCCGAGAAGAGTACGGAGAAACATTTAAGGCGTTAAAAGACCGCCCTAACTTCGACAACTTCAAAGATGACTTAGTCTCGCCGACAGACGAAACACCTTTAGATAAAATCCCAATGGAAGAAATTGTCAATTCTAAAGCTAAGATTGACGACTGGACAAAGCGTGGATTTTTGAAGATCGAAGGTGGCGAACAAACAAAACCTACTGGCGGTTCTGCGGACAATGAAACACGATTAAATAGAATAAATCGAATGAGAAAATCTTCAAAATTGCCGCCATTAGAGAAATTAAAGGAATGATATGGACAATTCAATTGTAACAATTAAAGATTACCTTGCAGTATTAGATGAAAAATATGCAATGACTAGTCTCACGGCTCGTTTTGATACACCTAAAGAGTGGAAAAGTGACGCCGAAAAGTCAGGTGCTGTATATCTGGCAACTATGGACATGGACGGACTTGGAACAACTGACCGCAACGGAGAATATGTTGACGGTGACGTTGATCTTGAATGGACGTTATACGAGTTAGCGCATGATAGAAATAGAAAATTCTATATTGATAATATGGATAACAAGGAAACAATGGATCTTGCTTTCGGTCGTTTAGCTGATCGCTTTATGGCTCGCAAGGTCGTACCTGAGATCGACGCTTGGCGTATCGCTAAATATGCGGCTGGAGCTGGAACTACTGTTTCAACTACAATCACAACTTCAGCGAACGCATTGACAGCCGTTAATGTAGCGCAAAGAGTAATCTTTGAAGCTGAAACAAGTTATGCCGGATCTTACTTCCTCTGTGATTTTACGTTCTATAATCTGATTAAAGAATCAATCACATTTGAACGCCTGCCGAATGGTCAAGGGATCAATCGTGAAGTGCCGTTCTTAGACGGAATGGAAGTTGTCATTATGCCCGAAATTCGCTTTCATACAGCGATCACTTTACTCGACGGCACAACTGAGGGTGAAACGGCTGGCGGTTATACTGCAGCTGGTAAGCTTATTCAGTTTATGATTATCGACCCTGACTCAGTAGTACAGGCAACATCACACGAAATGGCTCGTTTCTGGGCTCCCAACGGTGCTTTGAAAGCGTCCTCAGGTGCTGATGGTGTAACGGAAAAACGTGACGCATGGAGTTTTGATTATCGCTTATACGACGATGCTTTCGTCGAAGGTAATAAATCAGAAGGCATTTACGTTCAAACTGTAACCTAAGGAGATTAAAGATGGCTCGTAAGAAAAAAGTACTTAAGGCTGGAAAAACTGATTTTTCAGACGCTAAGATCATGGTTTTCCACGATGGAACAGCTACGATTATGACTAAAAAAGATGCGGCTGAATTTGAGAAAGCAAGAGCAAAAGAAGAAGCCAAAGTAGTTAAATAGAGAGATGGGGCGGGTAACTCCGCCCCTTTCTTTTCACTTGACAAATTAACTATACATGGTTATATTATACCATGTTATATAACCTTAAGGAGAAAAAATGACAAAACCAGTAATTACGATCATGCTTGAAATTGGCACAATCGTAGGGCGTGCAATCGCTAAGAAACCGGAACTTGAAAAGGAATGGAAGGAATTTATCGCTGAAATTGAAGAAGCGAAAAGTCCCGAAAGTGAAGGCGGAACTCGTGTGACATTCGGTGAAATCTTTACCGAGATCGCACCTGAAGCCCTCGACATCGCAAGGGTAGTATCTCCGTTCATCGACAACCTTATTGAGTTGTTTGACAAAGACGAAGCTCAATAACATTTAACATTTTACCAAGCCTCCAATTCTGGGGGCTTTTTTATTATTGTCCCATTACCCACCCAATTTTATCAAATCATTGTATCAAAGCCTAGCCAAAATTAAAGTTAAAAAACATTAAATAGTGCTTGACATTAACGTTTATTATAATTACTATCTCTTGACAGCTAAATAACTAAGGGAGAAAAAATGCTAACAATAATACACACCCCCACCCGTGCCTACGCATTCAATCTAAAGCCGGACATAATCCCAAACACCGTATCAATCGAGAAGCGTGAGCCTAGAGATATGAGTCACATGCGAGGGCGAGTGACCCATCCAAAACCCAAATATAAGATTGAGGTGTAAAATGTGTGACTGCCAACTATACACGCTAGAGGAAATATTTAGACTAAGGATGAACCCAGATGTATGCCCTAGATGTGGCGAGGAGTTCGGTGAAGAGCCTGAGAATGACGACGGCTACGATAGTGAACGCTGTGACGCAATACGAAAGGACTCAAAATGAAAACATTTATCGACATAATGAATGAAAGTATTGAAGCTATGGAAAAATTGATAGAAAATGAAGATGATTTAATGGAATATTTTCAAAAATACGATATGGATATATCAATAAATATTTGCCAAAATACAATATCAAAATACCAATTACGAATAGACGCTCATAAATTCGCTATCCTAGTTTACAACACAACCGAAATATACAAGGGAGAAAAATGAAAACTTACACGAAAAAAGAATTGAATGAAATTTTAGACAAACATCAAAAATGGTTAAACAATCAAATTGGTGGTGAGAATGCCAACCTCAGCTATGCCGACCTCCGCTCTGCCGACCTCCGCTCTGCCAACCTCAGCTATGCCGACCTCAGCTATGCCGACCTCAGCTCTGCCGACCTCCGCTATGCCAACCTCCGCTATGCCAACCTCAGCTCTGCCAACCTCCGCTCTGCCAACCTCAGCTCTGCCAACCTCCGCTATGCCAACCTCAGCTCTGCCAACCTCCGCTCTGCCGACCTCAGCTCTGCCAACCTCCGCTATGCCAACCTCAGCTCTGCCAACCTCCGCTCTGCCAACCTCAGCTATGCCGACCTCCGCTATACCGACCTCAGCTATGCCGACCTCCGCTATACCGACCTCAGCTATGCCAACCTAGATTTTTCATGTTTGCCGCTATGGTGTGGTGGACAATTTAAAGCAGACAAAAAGATATGTCAGCAAATATTAGCACATGGACTTCGAATATGTGAGTTGTCAAATTGTGGATCAAAGAAAATGAAAAAAGAAATAGCCAACTATATAAAAGGCTGGAAACATGAAAGTGGGTTTTAAATGACCGTTCAAGAATATCTAAAATCAAAAGGCGACCATCAGCTCAATCTTAAAAGCGTATCAAAGGCTTGCGGGATCACGTTTAACGAAGCATATCGCAAAGTCAGTGAGTTGAATGAGCAAGGATTATTCGAGATTGATAAACATAACTTTATAACTTGGAGGAAGTGAGATGAAAGTTACGAGAAAACATTTTACGATTGAAGAAAAGGCGAACGCTGTAAAACAAATTTTAAGCGGGAGTAAATCAAGGACTGATATAAAAGAAGAACTTGGTGTTAAAAAGACCGGGACTATTACAATTTGGATAAATGATTATCTAAATAACAGAAAAAAATATGTGATAAAAGATAAAACACTTCTAAAGGTTTGTCCTAAATGTGGTCGCAATCTTCCATCATCAGAATATTGGGTTAATAATACATCAGCAGATAGGTTACAATCGTATTGTAAAGATTGTATGATGTCATATAATAAAACAGATAAAACAGAAAATGGGAAATCTATTAAAGATGAGATAAACTATCTTTATGGTGTTTATAGCGAATTGTTGACTAAAATTAAAAAAATAGAAAAAGTAATAGGAGAATGAAATGACAACTAAAACCCCCGCCCAACTAAAAGACTGGCGATTAACCAACGGTAAATCCCAAACCGATCTTGCCGTTATCATGGGCTATTCAACAAAATCATACCAGAAGATCGGCAATTATGAGAACGGGATTAGCCAAATAAAAGACATCACCCGTTGGGAGAAATTGATCGCTTGGTGTGAGCTTAATAATGTAAATTATGAGGTGAAAGTATGAAAGAATTATTAGAAAAAATATCTATTGCCAAAAACGAGATTAAAAACACAAAATTAAAAAAAGATGGGTGGAATGATTTTTCAAAATATAAATATTTCACACCCGATCAAATAGAATACCTTGTTGCATTGGCGTGTAAAAATAACAATTTACTAACAACGTTCGATTTGATAAGAAATGAACTTGGTTTATATGGCGTATTAACCATATATGATGTTGAAGGTGAAGATAGTTTAAAACTACAAATGGCAACAGATATTCCAATAATTACGGCAACAAATACAGCTCAACAACTTGGCGGATGTGTGACATATACCGAACGCTATTTGAAAATGAGTGCTTTTGGAATTACAGACAATCAACTTGATTTTGATACAACAAAAGATCCAAAGACCAAAGCCCCAACGAAAGAAGCTGTAAATGGTTTATCCTATCAACAAAAGCTAAATGAAATTGATGCAATTTATGAAGAAAGCGGAGTTGTTCACGAAGATGTTGCTCACGAAATGAAATGTGAATGGGTTGATCTTTACAATGTAACCGAAAAGGTAAAACAAGATTCAATCATTAAGTTTTTAGAATCAAAAATTAAGAAAGGGAAAAAATGAAACCTCCAGTATTAAATAGAAATGATATTACAGAAAAGAAACAAACACCAATAAAGATTAGTGGCGAAAATGGAAATGAAGTATCTGAGGTGTTAAGAATATCCGGTGTGAACAATGAAACAAAATTGACAATTAATAATACTTTCAATTCATTCTTTGAAAATGTGCAAGTATGGATTAATAGGGCAAAGGATATTGAAGTAACCGACGAAAACCAAACCGCAGAAATGGAACACGCTCGAAATATCCGTCTTAAAATTCGTGAGATACGGATTGAAGCGGACAAGGTAAGAAAGCTAATGAAAGATGAAAGTCTGAGGTACAATAAAGCCGTTCAAGGTGTTTATAATATCTTGGAGTATATGATAAAACCCGTTGAAGATGATCTAATGAAAAAAGAAAAGTTTGTAGAGATTAAAGAGCAAGAACGCAAAGATGCTTTAGCAGAAGCCCGTGTGTCAGAAATGCTTGAATATATTGATCTCGGTTATGTTCCGGACGGCTACGATTACGGGGAAATGGCAGAAGAAGATTATAAACGGCTATTAACAATGGGGAAGAAAATGAAACATGAAGCCGAAAAAGAAGTCAATGAAATTGAAGCTAAACGGTTAAAGGAAGAAGAAGCCAAACGCAAAGAAGATGAACGGATCAGAGCTGAAAATGAACACTTAAAAAAAGAAGCTGATGAACGGGAAAAAGCCGAAAGCCAAAAGGCAGAACAAAAAGCCGAAACAAAAAGACAAGCCGAACTTTCACCCGATAAAGACAAGTTAATTGTTTTCGCCACATCATTACTTGAAATTGTAAAACCTACGCTAAAGGATAGCACGGCAAGCGCAATTTTAAACATGGCAATTCAGAAACTTGAAAATCTATCAAGTGAAATAATCGAAAAATCAAAAGCAATATAAGGAAAACAAATGAGCAATCAACCCCCAATCAACAAAAAAAGATGTGGAAAAGTAGTGGCTTGCGAATGGCAAGGTGAGAAATTTAACTCATTTACATTTGAGTATAACTGGAAAGACAAAGAAGGGAATTGGAAAAACTCGAAATCAATCCCAGTATTTGCCCTCCAAGATCTTGTAGGTGCTTCTCAGGCTATGCTTGTCAAATCCGTTCTAACGCCCGAAGTCCCCAAACCCGCCCCAACATACCAATCCGAGCCGACAATCCCACAGGCAGGCCCGCAGGGTAATCAAACGGTCAGTGATGACACACAAACGGTCAGTGATGACACAGAAAGTTTACCTTTCTAAAAAGTATAATAAAACTTGCATTTTAGATATTCTAATTGTAAATTCTATAAAAAGGAATAACATGGAAAAGACAAAAGTATGTTTTAAATGTGGAATAGAAAAGCCACTATCTGAATATTATGTGCATGGTCAGATGGCTGACGGTCATTTGAATAAGTGTAAGGATTGCACAAAATTAGATAGTGCAAGTAGAATAAAATTAAAAAAAACAACTGATCCGGAATGGGTTAAAAAAGAAAGAATTAGAACAAGGGAAAAATATCACAGATTGAATTATTGTGAAAAATACCCAATTTCTGAATATAGAAATTTATACCCAGAAAAATACCATGCGCAAACTATTTGTCAAAGAATGGAAAGAAAAAGTGAATTATTACATCATTGGTCATACAATAAAGAACATATTAAAGATATAATACACTTAACCAATTCAGAACATAGATTATTACATTGTCATATGATATACGATCAAGAAAGAATGATGTATCGAGATGCTAAAAATGGTGTATTACTCGACACAAAGCAATCACACATTGACTTACTCAAATACATTAAAATAGTCAATAGGTTATAGGAGTATATTATGCAATCAGAAATACAACAAGCGTATGATATGTCTAATTCTTATTTGGATAAATTAGAACTTTCAAATAAGCAATATATTCAAGCACTAGAACGCAAGGGCGAAGCTGAGATCAATCTTGACAGCATGACAGCATTTGTCACACGGGAATATGACAACGGGGATTATTCCAAAACAGCCCTTCCAAACGCTGTCAAGGGTGATCAACGGGTGCTTGATTGCAAGGCGGAATTAATCAGATCAGATATTAATCTAAAGGCAAAAGTGGCACTTGTGAAATTCCTTACCCAGAAGCATGATCTTGAAAAGAAACGAATGTCAGCTGAAATGGAAGAATGTAAACGGATCGATTACAATAAATAGGAGGCAATATGATTTTTGCATGGATTATGATAGGATTAATGGTCGTCGTTATTATCTTGTGTGTAATCGCTCCGGTTATGCAATCACATAGCGACCGTATTGATGAAATATTTAAAGAAGCAGAAAAAAACAAGGGGAAAAAATGAAAAACATGACCACTCGATTATTCATTATGACACGTTTTCGTGACGCTTACGAAACAGATCACATTACATCACGTAGAAGGCGTCGCAACTGGACGCCTGACGGCTGGATCCCAAACACATTTTGGAACGGCTACGACAAAGCGGGGAACGACAGAATGGCAGAACAGCGAAGATTACAGCGTGATATACCACATTATTTTGAGACAGCGAAAGTTCAGGACTTGAAAAAGAAGTATGGTAGAGCGTTCTATCCGGGCAAAGCGAATATTAAAGCCAAGCGGATCAAACATGGATACCGATCTA
>Ga0307928_10003861_pt1 | contig 11425 bp, 11 predicted proteins | sample AceLakmetagen232_FD_201815 | JGI IMG/M metagenome (GOLD analysis project Ga0307928, IMG submission 201815) | Saline water microbial communities from Ace Lake, Antarctica - #232 | ecosystem: Environmental > Aquatic > Non-marine Saline and Alkaline > Saline | place: Antarctica: Ace Lake...
TTCCTCCAATTCCCATAGCTTGAGATTGTCTTACAAGAAGAACGATTACACCAAACAATAATACCACTGCTCCAATCAATAATATGGTTGGGATCTTAGAAGCTACATTATTAATTCCCGCAGTAAAATTTTTCGCTGTATTATTTGTAACATTTTCAAAGTTTCCTGTTCCTATAACGGTTGCTGTTCCAGATAGTAATCTTGCTCCAAGTAGAGTAGAGATTATAACAAGGGCAACTATTACCGAAACAATTAATGCTCCAGTTCCAGAAACCAAATCACCAACTATTCCACTTTTCTTCTGTTGGAATATTTTCATCTTAGAGTGAGCCTCCTTTTCCTCCAATTCCCATAGCTTGAGATTGTCTTACAAGAAGAACGATTACACCAAACAATAATACCACTGCTCCAATCAATAATATGGTTGGGATCTTAGAAGCTACATTATTAATTCCCGCAGTAAAGTTATCTGCTAATCTTACAGCAGTCTTATTCTCTGTGCTACCTGCATCTAATAGACTTGCTCCAAGTAGAGTAGAGATAATAACTAATACAACAATAACTAATACAATTAAACCAGCAGTTCCTGATACTAGGTCGCCGACGACACCACTCCTCTTATGAATTTTTTTCATAGAAGTTTAAACCTCCTTTCAGATCTTGAGAGTTTCATAAGTTACCAACTACATTATACTATATAAGAGGTTGTAAGCAGTGTTACAGGGTGAAAATGTGGTGGGTAACTATCTTTTTTGTTACTATTTGTAGTGAGTAACACTTCAAAGTTAAATTAAATAGGGGATGGTATGGGTTTAATACTATAATAACTTAATTTCCTAGAAAATCCTTTACATTGTATCCTTTTTTACGCATCCACTTGATATTATCACTAAATTGTGAAGGTTTTATCTCTTTTTCTCTTCTTTCACTAACCTTTTTTCTAAGTTCTTCTTGTGTTTTGCAATGGGTTGTCGTTGCAACCTCCCAAATAAGTGGTTGCACACTGTCAGTATTCAATTCCCCCCTTTTCTGTTCTTTAGCCTTCTTTTCTTCTATCTGGGAAAGAAACTCCTCAAGAAAACCCCCAACGAAGGATTTTTTTTTCTCCTCATAATGTGCAATCAACTCTTCAGAAGGTAATCCATAATAAAACCTCTGAATTTGAGTTACAGATCCATTAACTACTCCAATAGGATATTTTGGGTAAATCTTTCCACTCTGTTGATTGAGTTGATGCATAAAAGGTTTGATTGTGCAAACTTTATTCCTATGATCTATGCCATAAGTAATAAAAATACCATGAAGAAGCAATCTTGCACTCTTATTGAGCATTGAGAGAACCGGAAGGTTAATTATCAAGCCAATATTCATACTCCGGAAGGATTGAAGTACATAAGTAAACAATTTTGAGATTTTGTGTTGAAAATCTAAGCTTCCAAGATTCACACCACCCTCTTCCATGATTATTATCTCCCCACGAGATAATTTTCCTCCACTTAGCAACCTTACAACTTCTTCTATTGAAAAACAGCAGTTTTCTATTGGAAAAGGCTTATTGAAGTTGTGTTTATACCATAACTCCGCAACTTTAAGGGAAATATAACTTTTTCCACTACCTGTCGGCCCAGTTACTGCAAGAATAACATTTTTATTTCTTCTAATCAATCTACTTTCTAAATATTTATTAAAAAAATCAACTTTGCGATTGTTTTCTAGATTAATTGGAAGCATTTAATTCTCCTGTCTTTGACCAACTAACTCAGAAGCATAGAACTTCTTTCTTCCAGTCAAAAGACAAAGTTCTTTTAGCATATCCCTATAACAACCAATTTCGAAATCCAAATATTCCTGATAGTAAGAAAGGTTTATGTTTAGTGTTCCAGATTGGAAGAAAATACCTCTTGAATGTCTTGATTTAACTGTTAACTTTCCACAAAGTTCCCAACTTTGCTTTTCCATCTCACATAACTTTTTAAATTCCTTTTCAATCTTTTCTTTTATCTCTTTAATTTTATTTGTTGCATCTTCATCCAAGTCACAAGCCATCATAACTTCAGCGTTCTTTACACTTTCATTAAATTCCTTTCTTGTGTCAGAAATATAAACTTTTAGAACATTTCCGAAGCGATCAGACTTATCATTCCAATAACCTGAACGCATTTCTTTACAACCTGCTTCGATGCATCTTCGCATACAGGACATAACTAAAGTTTGATGAGAAAAATCAACATCTTTTTTGATTCCTTGATAATTTTCAAAATCAATAGGTTCTATCTCATCACTATTAATATTATCAAAAACTTCTTCCATTTTACATAAATGTATAGTTATGGCGATTTATATACATTTCGTTTTGTTGCTACCAATTAGGGAAAAATATATAAAGCGTAACAATGTAACAGAAGTATGTAACATGGTGACAGTTTACAAAAATTCTGGTGTAATCAAATGGGAGTAGGATTTCAAACAAGTTCTGGACAAATTATTAAAGGGAAGTTTGGTGAAGCATTAGCAAAAGCAAATCCAAATCAAGGAGTAAGTTATGCTGATCAAACAAGGGAGCAACAAATACAAAGTGTCTTTCGTCCAAGTCGTGGTGGAGGTTCTGCAACAGTTCAAGCAGATCAAGCGAGAAGTGCAAGGAATCAAAGAATTGCAGAACAAGCACAACAAGCACAACTTCAACAACTAGCAGATGAACAAGCAAGACAACAAGCACTCGCACAGCAACGGCAACACCAACAAATCGTTGGTGCGAGAATTACAGAGATGGGTCAACGAACTGTTGAAGTTCCACCTGTTCAATTAACTCCATTCTTAGAAAAAAGACAAATAGATACTATTCGAGATCCAACAACTGGAAGAAAAATACCTGTTACAAAAGTTGTGCATGTAGATCCAAGTGGAACAGGTGTTCAAAAAGAAAGACCTGCAACAGAACAAGAGCGTCAAACATTTGAATCTCAAACCAAAGAGGTTGAATCTTCAACAGACAAAGCAGGAATACTTCGAACCTCTGGAATATACGCTTCATACAATGATGTCGTCGGTGGAATCCAACAGATAGATTATCAAGCTGGACAAGGTATAAGAAATCTCACAGGGTTCACCGAAGAGGAAGGGCAACAGCAACTCCAATCAATTCAAGAAAGCACAGACTTTCTTAAATCCAAAGCTGGTAAGATTGATAATATTTATTTGCAAAAGATTGCAGTCTTTGGAGCCGAAGCAGGAGGACAAGTTTCTTCTGCATTTGGTTATGTTGGAGAAGAAACTATTTCATCACCAATACTTTCAACAGGAAAGAGAGTTGTTCTTGGAACAGCATTAGGTTTTGGTTTTGGTGCGTTATCAACAGGAGCATCTGCGATAGGTGGAACGGCTGGAACATTCACAACAGCTGGTTTGAATGTTGTTGGTTATGGTGCAGGTGGATATTATGCAGTTGGACAAATTAGTAAATATGCAGGATCAAAAACAACAGTTGAAAGAGGAAGTGTTCTCGGTGAAACTGCTCTTGATGTTTCGCTTGTCGGAGCTGGAACTTTAATTGGTGGAAGAATATTCACCCAAGGATTAGATTTTTATAGAACAAGAGGAAGGGTTGAACTACCTGTTGAAGAACTTGGACTTGTTACTGCAACAGAAGTTTTATCTGGAAAGAAAAGGTTTGTTGAATCCTCTCAATTTGGGTATACTGGAAAGACAGGGTTACAAAAACAAAAGTTTGACATAAAGATATTTGAACGAGCAGGAAGATCTTATTCTGCTACACCCAAAGGAGGATTTCTTGGGAAAACATTCACAGCAGGAAAGGGTTCGAGTGAGTTCGCTGGAATTTATACAGCACCAACTCCATCATTTTATTTTCTTAAAGCAGGTGAACAACCAGTCAAACTTTTTGGTTTATATAAAGGAATAGGAAGTCCTAAACTTGCAACAATCTATGGGAAAGGTTTCACAACAAAAGGTTTGAACACCAAAGGTGTTGGTTATGTTACGGGTGTTAAGCCAGAGATTGAAGCGGTGTTTGGTGAGGGAACAATCTTCGCAAGAACTGGACAAGATGTGTTCTTCAAATTTGGAGGAAGAAGTATTCCAGCAGATACTTTTATTTACAAGGGTGGAACTGGGACTGTAAAGACTCCAACATTCACAGTAAAAGACATCTCAGCTTCTTACAGTTCTTATTCTGGAAGTTATTCTTTGATTAGTCCAGCAACTATTCCAATCTCATCTTCAGGAAAGAGTTCATCTTATGGTGGGTTGAGAAAGGTTTCAATTCAATCTTTTTCATCAAGCTCAAGTGGTAAACCTTCTTATGTTTCTTCATCAATTTACAGACGACCTTCAAGGTCAAGAGGTGGTTCTTCTAGAAGTAGTATATCAAGCATCTCACCAAGTATTTCATCACTCTCAAAGAGTTCAGGAAAGAGTTCATCACGAGCATCACCAAGTATTCGATTTCTGTATAGTAGTTCAAGTTCTCGTGCAAAAACTTCACCTTACACTCCAACATTCACTTCTTCTGGAATACCTAAGGTTAATTTTAGATCTAAGAAAATAAGAACACCAAAAAGATTCACAGTATCAGTCCGAAGGTTTGGTAAGTTCAGACCAATCGGAACATTCGGATCACTTCGAAGAGCATTCTCACGAGGTAAAAGTAAAGTATCAGAAACACTCGGAGCAACATTCAAGATTAAAGGTGCAAAGAAACTTAAAACACCTAAAGGTTTTAGGAAGAAGATTTCTAAAGAAGGCACATTGTTTATAGAGAAGAGAAGGTTTAGGTTGAGTAAGCGAGGGGAAAAGGTTGAGATTGTGAAAGCAAAACGAACTAAATCAAGGGGGAAAAAATAAATGGCATACAAATTATTACATGCACATGGAAACGCTGGACCTAAAGGAAAAAGAAGCTATCTTAGTTTTGGAACATTCAAAAACAAAAAGAATGCTAGGAAAGAAGCAAGAGAAAGAGATTTAGATGGTTCAAAAATAGTTCCAGCAAGTAGAGTAAAGAAATCCACTCTGAAAGGATCAAAAGGATTATATTATATCTCAAGATAGGTAAACTAAAAATGAACGAAGATGAAATGATGCAACAGGAAATGTTGCAACGAGAAGCTGAGCTTAGAGCCAGTGAGGAAAGAACGAGAAACATTCAATCAGATGCAATGATGCAAACGCAAGACAAGTCAATGATTCAAGAACAGTTGGACTTGGGTGAAGAACTTGAACGAATAGATTATTTATTAAGGGGTTACACAATAGATAAGGATCAAGAAACTGGTGATACAATTTGGATTAAACCTGTGGATGAAGAGATGGTTATTCTTTCGGACTATGGTGTTCACTTAGTGAGAAACACAATCGCTTGGTATTTGAATAAAAACACACTCCTTTCTAACTATGACGAAGCAACAATACGAACTAAAATGGAGGATTTCGCATCAGATTTAAACGATACAATCTTTATGGAGTATGAAAAAGTTTTCAAAAACCCATCCTTCGAGGATTGTAAAGACCTTCTTGATAAAAGAATAGCAGATAAAACAAAGATAAGAGTATATGCATCACAAATTCTTGGTAAGAAACTTTCACAAGAAGAACAAGACGCAATCAAAGATAAAATAATCAAACAAATAGAACCCATTGTAGAAAGAGAACTCGAAAAAATCAAACAACAGATAATAAAAAACAAACTAAAGAGGTTTATGATTCTCATTCGAGAGATACAAGATGCTGTTCACTCTACTTATAATCGAGCTTACGCTGGACAAGAAAGGAAATCACTTAGACAACACATGCACATATCTGAAACAAAAGGAGGAATGCAAATTCAACCACCAAGAAAGTCGGGGTTCTTGGATCATTTCAGACGAGGATGAAAATGCTTATCTTATTATTAATGTTTATTGGAATGTTTTCATTAGTAGTTGCACTCGGTGATGAAGCAGGAACATCCCTTGACTTTGATTATTTAGGACAGAAGTTTGATAACTCAACTGCAAATGTTAATAATACAATCTGTTGGCAAGGATATTGTGTGGTTGCTAATTTTGGAAGTGAAGATGTTATAACTTTAGGAGAAATCAATGCCACAACTTTTAATGGAGATTGGAATGGGAGTGTATGGACAAGAACAGGTACAATAATAACTTCTAAAACTGCTGGTGATTCTCTTGAAGTTGGAAATATTTATCAAGCTATTATAGGAGATGATTCAAACACAAAAGCAGGATATTTTAATGATGGAACTCATTCGGTTACTTTGTCCGATGGAAACCAAGCGGGTTTCTTTTATGAAGCAACAAGTGAAGTTGTCTTAGCAGGGAGTGGAATTGCAGGAGATTTTTATGATGGAGTAAGAGAAGTTACTCTTGCCAACGGAGTTTCGGCAATGCACGTTTTAGGAGGAGATGCTTTGTTTGATAAAGATATTAATCTTACAGGAACTCTTTTCTCAGGTGGTGTTGGAGGTTATTATATTCCCCTTAGTTCTACATTTTACGACGAGAACAGCGTTATGTCTGCTGACCTTTCTGCAACAGGGAGGGCTTTTTACAATGCTGCTGGTGATGAAATGATTTCGATTCTTTCTGTTGAGGATATTTTTATGTCTGCTCATGTTTCTCCAACAAGTGATGAAACTTATGATTTAGGTGATGCTCCTGCTGGAAGTTGGAGAACTTTATACATTCATAATATTACAGCAACAGGAAATATCACAACAACAGCAAACATCACAGGAGATTATTTTTATGGAGATGGTTCATTATTAACAGGGATTTCAGATTTCTGGAATAGAGTAGGCACAACCCTAAGCCCTAAAACTGCTGGTGATGATATAACAACAACAGGCACAGTATCAGCAAACAGAGTAAATGTAGTAAAATCAACTTCCACTACAAGCGACGAAGGAATTAATGCGGTTATTACTTCAAGTGGAACAGGCACAGCCACATCAGGAGTAACTTCTGCTATTTATGGAAATTCTGTGAGTTCTTCTTCTGCTATTCATTATGGTGGAAATTTTAAAGGGATTGATTATAAAGCAAACTTAGATGTAGGAAAATCTCAACAAATAGTGGGGGGAGCTTTTTATGGTTCGGATAGTGGAAGGACTTATGGTGCAGATGGAAGTAGATTTCTTTATGGTGGGTATTTTGGGGTTCTTGATGCTGTTGGAACTTGGACAAACAACCCATCAATAACAACTTATGGGGCTTATATTAAGGATTCTCCAACAGGCTATGGAACAAACCATAATCATTATTCTCTTTATTCTGTGGGCGGAGATAATTATTTAGGTGGAGATTTAGATATTGGTGGAAACATAACAGGAAATCAAATTTATGGTGGAATGTGGGAACATAATCATACAGCAACACCTGTTCAGTTTGTTGTTCAAGATACTTGGTATCCATTATGGTTTCAAAATGCAACACATTTAAATGGATTTAGTTGGGTTGGTGGGTGGAATGTTTCAAGTAATTTAACAGCACAAGTTGGTGGAACTTATCAAGCAACGTATATGGCTATTGGAAGTGGTGAGAATAATGAAATATATTTGACAACAGTTCTTATTAACAATGTTCCCCAAGATAATTGTGGAAGTCATAAGAAGATGAGTGCAGGTGGAGATGTTTTAACAATGACAGGAACTTGTTTTATAGATTTAGCTGTTGATGATGATGTTTCACTTGCAACACAAAATATGGGTGGAACAGGTGATGGTCAATATTATGGTGGAAACATAAATCTTGTGAGGATTGGAACATGAAAAAATTAAATATACTAATAATAGCACTAATACTAATTAGCACAATAGGAATGGGAGTATCAGCATCACTTGGTGTAAATAAAGAAGTAGAGATTGATGAAGAACTTTTAACATTTGCAACAGCAAACAATCTTAATGAATTTACTTACAAGTTATACCCATTCTCAGATGAAGAAGATAGACCTTGTGTTTACACAAAAGATAATAGAGCAATCGGTTGTATGCTTGTAGAAAAAGATAATAATGTCGCAATCAGTAATGCCTATGATACTCTCACTACTCGATATTTAATAAACAGAAAAGGTTTAGATGATGCAAGTAAGAGAAGTAAATTTCCTGATGTAGAAGGGAATATAACACTAAAAACTAAAGTAGCCATAAAAATATGAAATTATCACAAAGAAACACGCATTTTAAAGCATTCTCATTCATTTTAATGGTGGGGGTAATACTTTTACTCACGATGTTTTCTATTAATTTCGCAAGTTCTGAAACAACAGCACACCAACTTGATACTGATTTGAGTATTGTGATCTCAAGCAACAACGCAACAACTTGCAATGTGTCATATATTATTTATCCAAACCAATCAAGCAGATATTTAAATCTAATAATGAGTAAAGATGCAAACGCATACAACGGAACGGTTCGAGCCACAAACTTCACAACACAAGGTTTAACATGTATGGGTTTAGTTTGCACTGATGGAGTGAAGGTAACAACTGGAAGCACATGCAGAGAAGTTACATACACAGGAGATATTGTTACAACTGAGCAAACTTATGTATATATTATAGGTTTAATCTTTTTATTACTATTGATTGGTGGAATTGGATTCATAATTTCCACACTTCCAGCTTCAAATACACAAGACCAAGAAGGATATGTAATTCAAATAAGTTGGTTGAAATATTTAAGACCAGTATTGTGGGGAGTTATTTGGACAATCGGTTTAGGATGTTTATTTATAGTTTCAAACTTAGGGTTAGCATACTTACCAAACTCAATGGTTGGAGATTTATTCTTTGTGCTATTCAGAACAATGTTTTATATCACAATAATTATGGTTCCAATATATTTAATATGGATATTTTATAGAATATTCATCGATGCAGAGTTTAAGCGAATGATTGAAAGGGGGATTGACCTACAAGGCTCAGTATGAAACTAACAAAATCAGGAAGAATCGATGTCGAATGGGATAAAAAAATGAGAGATATAATGCAAGAAAGATATTTGAAGAAACTTGCAAGATTTAAACCAACAGAACTCGGATTACCAGAAGCAACACGATTGATGTTGAAGTGTCCTTCGTGGCAGTTAGTTGAAAAAGAACTAAGATGTATGCCTAAAAATAGAAAAAATGGAAAATAAAAAAGGAAATATTGTGAGCATCATTTGGATGATCGGAATACTCTTTGTAGTATTATTCGCTGGATTATTAATTGCATTCGGAGGAATGATTGTTGATTGGACATTTGATGAAGTTGTTCCAGAACTAACAACAATCGGAACAGTTGGTAATGCAAATGTTTCGGAGTATACTTCAATGGCAATAACACCAGTAGATACCTTTGTGCAAAGTTTCACATGGCTTGGTGGAGTATTTTATATGTTAGCATTAGTTGGATGCTTAGGTATGGCCTTCGCATTTAGATTTACAGGAAACAAATGGCTAGGTGCATTCTTTATATTGTGCATGTTACTGTTGGTGATTGCATCCATATTTATCTCAAACATTTACGAAGAGTTTTATAATGATGGTAGTGATGTTTCAATAAGATTGCACGAACAAGTATTGCTTTCATGGTTAATCCTTTACGGGCCAGTAATCCTTTGTGTTATTGGTTTTGTGTGTGCAATCATAATGTTCACCGGAGATGGAGAGGAGGGTCAATTAGTATGAAATACAAATTTATCTTAGCTTTTGCATTGATGTTTATATTTGCAATTACCCAAACATCAGCGACAGAAGTTCTTAATGCACATGGTGTTGGATTTAATAGTGGGGGTAATTCCGACCTTAGAAATGGTGTTCAAATAGTTATGAACCAAACAACATTGATTGTTAATATCACAAGAAGTGCAATTAGCACAGCAACACATTGTTATATTTATGATGCAAGTAAAACAGAAGTTGCAAGTGGAACATTTACTAACACTTTTTGTAGCATAAATTATTCAGCATCAAAGGGTTCAACATATTATGCAATGGTAGATAAAGATGGTGTAAGTTATACAAGGTCTGATACCAACGCTGTTGTTGCTGGAGTATATATGCAACCAGCATTAAATTTTACAAGTAGTTGTGCAGATTGGAATGGTTTGAAATCTTGTGGATTTACCGAATTTTTTGATGTTGAGAGCATCGCTACTGAGAGTATTATTCCTACATTATACTATATAAAAACAGATTTACAACAACCACTAAATGGTGATTCACTTTTGATTAATCAAACAAATCTTACCATCAGTGTAAACATTAGCAACTATGCATTAGTAAACGCAACCTTTGTTGTGTGGAACTCTACTGGTGATTTCTTTAGATCTACAAACACAACATTCAATGCTACTAATGGAACAAAAGTTACAGTCACAGATATTATTCCGAATAGTTATAGTTGGGATGTTTATGTTTGTGGAAGCAATACCACTGGAGAAATAAATTGTTCGTGGAGTGATAATGGAAACTTCACTTTGAAATACACAGGATTCACTGTTGATGCCGAAGTATACAACAAGTATACTAATGAAGGAAATCTTGAAACCTTTCAAATAAATGTAACTATGGCTGAGGGATTTCAAATTTCAACTGTGAACTTAGTTTATAATGAAACTTCTTATGAGGGAACCCTTACTAATCTCGGTGGAGGTTCATATTCTATAACAAGGGATCTCGTTATTCCAGATGTTGATGTAACATTAAACCAAACATTCAACTGGAGCTTCTTGTTAGACAATGGGTTCACCAGTATTAGCGACAGCCATAATCAATCTATTAGAGTTCTTGGTTTAGATGATTGCAGTGTTTATACTTATCAGTTGTTTAATTTCACACTTTACGACGAGAAAACACAGCTATTTTTGTCAGCAGGTAATACAACTTCTATTAAACTTCATCTAACCATCTCTTCATTAAATGATGGACAATTCTTAAATTACTCACACTTCTTTGATGATGTAAATTCTGCAAGAGTTTGTTTAGAAAACCCACTAAACGAATCAAGTTATAGATTAGATGGTCTGGTTGAATATGATTCACTCAATAGATTTACAGAATTTTATCACATTCAAAACTATTCCTTAACAAATACAACAAATAATAAGAGCATAGCCCTTTATAATTTGAATACAAGTCAGGGAACTGAGTTTAAAATAACATATAAAGATTCAAACTTTGTTGCTGTTGTTGGTGCATTAATGCATTTGCAACGAAAGTATGTGGATGAAGGTTTATTCAAAACTATTGAGATTCCTAAGACTGGTACCGAGGGGTATACCATCGGACACCTAGTTCGAAATGATGCAATTTATAATATCTTAATTTACAAAGAAGGTATACTGTTGGCTACCTTTGAAGATGTTGTTGCAGATTGTCAAAATCCACTACTTCGTTCTTGTGAAATAAATTTAAATGAA
>Ga0307928_10003862_pt1 | contig 11425 bp, 38 predicted proteins | sample AceLakmetagen232_FD_201815 | JGI IMG/M metagenome (GOLD analysis project Ga0307928, IMG submission 201815) | Saline water microbial communities from Ace Lake, Antarctica - #232 | ecosystem: Environmental > Aquatic > Non-marine Saline and Alkaline > Saline | place: Antarctica: Ace Lake...
GCTACAAGTGCCCTAATCGCTTCGTCACCGAATTTATTTAGTGCCGCTTGAAGTTTCTCTTTCGCTTCAGCTTCAGCAAATCCCTTTTCTCTAATTGGTGCAGCAAGTCCTTTAGCTTCTTCTTCCTGTTGTGCTCTAGTACCTTCACCCACAAGTTTCTTCTGCTCTTTGTTAATCATTTCAACTTGTTTCCTTTGCTCAGCTTCAACTAGTTGTCTTTCCTTCTCAATCTCTTGAGTCTTAACTTGTTGTACTTTTACAATTTCAAGTTCCTTAACTTTAGCAAGTGCTTGTGCTGCAGAAATTAGTTCAAGTCTTTTTGCGTCTCGTTTACCAATTTCTTCGTCTCGAGTCAATTCCCTTTTCTTAGCCTCTTCTTCAGCAACAGCTTCTTTAAGTCTTGCAACTTTCTTCTGCTCTGCGTTTTTTTGTCTTGCTTCGGAATTAATTTGCTCTTCAATTATTGAAGAAATGTCACTGATAACGTGTGATGGCTTGTCTCCTTCTTTTTCTCCTTGTTCAGGGTCTTTAAATTCAACAAGTTCAATATCATTTAAGTTAAGTCCCCATTCTCCTAAAGCATTTGTTAGTGGTTCCTTAATTGTTGCAATAATTCCATCTCTGTCATTAATAATTTCCCTAATTGCTTTTTTAGTTGTGGCATCTCTTGTTGTAGCTTGAACAACTTTACTTACCTGTGCAATTAACTGCTCCGGACTTCCTGAAAATCTTTGTGCTGCCCTAATAGGCTTATTAACAGTTACATAAGCAATAATATTACATTCAAATCTTGCTCTATCCTTATCAAACGCTAAAAAGTTAGAAACACTTATTGGTATAATTTTTAATGGAATTCTATGCACCGTCATTCCTAAGTTGAATAAAAAGAACCAACTTGGTATTCTAAAATATGCAGACTTTCCATCTCCACTGTAATTAGCATCTCCACTGTATACTCTCATATTGCCTTTTACTTTTCCCTGCTCATCTTGTGTTGCTCCACCTCTAATAACTACATCTGCCATATCTGCAGGTACTATTTTGTACAAACTTGCTAATACAATAAATAGTAATACAATTGCTCCTATAATAATCCATCCTATCATTTTATTTTTTCACCTTTTGTTTTCTTGCACCAACTGTTATTGTCCCATCATAAATTTTTCCACTTATCATTTGATGCAGTAATTTTGTTATAATTCCTTCTTTAACTATATATATGTCTCTGCCGTTGTCAATGTCTTTATATGCTAGTTCCATATCATCCATACTTTTAAAAATAATTTTATCACCAGCAACTTTATCACCAAGAGAAAAATCTTCTACTTCATATTCTCCCATTTTATTCATCCTCATCTACATCAATGCTAGAAATATTTTTTATGTTTATCAATCTAAAAACATAAAAATCCCCAGCTTCAATTTCTATTGTTGCATACTCTTTTTTATGTTCAACATCTAACTTCAATTTGCTAGCTACTTCTTTAACAACTTTTTTCGATAGCAGTTCAATACTCATACAATCTCTTTCTTCTTCTAAATAATTAATAGTCAAATTGTATGTTGCCTTGTTTTCTTCATCTTCGTTCGTATCCATTTTCTTGTGCCTCCAAATATTTATATAAGACCACTTCTATTAATTAAATAGTCTTAATTACTTTTGCTATATCTTTAAAAACTCCACTAAATAAGTTCTTTACTAATATTGCAACTAAAACTCCTGCTTCCACAGGATATGCCAAAGGATTAGTTACTGCCAAAATTGTTTTTATTTTTCCCATCTTTTTTACCTCCAATTTAATTATAGTTATTTAAACTTGTATAAATGTGATTTTGTTATATGTTCTCATTTTTATCATCAATAAGTCTTTTTATTATTTCTTCATAACTTTCTCGTGAAGTTAATTTTAACTTTTGTAATTTTTTTCTTGTTTTTTTTGTGATTTGTATTTGCGTTAATTCCATTATTATTCCTCTAATAGTACTATAATAGTTCTTATATATAAATGTATTGGTTTTTATAATAAAATTTTTATAAATAAATTCACGTTATTACATATTGCCCAAAGTGTTACACCAAAATACATTAAAACAAATACTCTATATTCTGTTAATAATTTTGTTTTTGATGCAATATAATAAAGTATCCACATCACACAAAACATTATAATCATATAAACAAAAACTGCCAACTTACCCATCATTTTTGCTAAATTAACAATCATATGATTTTGTTCTATTAAATGTGGTTTACCTAATAAAACAAATGTTGTTATCATATCTAAAAATATAAATAAAAATAATATATAAATTAATATTTTAGTCTTTCTATTCTTCATCTGAATGCTCCTATTTTTTCTTTTTGGATTTTTTAATTTCTTCTCCTAAATTATTAGTTTCATACCCACACCCTAAACAACACATTCCAGTTAATATGTCAACATAATCTGGGTCATTACATTTAGGACATCTTCTTCTAATTATATTAGTATTTCTTTTTGCCATTCTTCTTTTACTAATTTATATATTTTCTCTGCTATTTCTTCGATTGCTCGACTACTCCTAGTGTAATACGGATAATCCCCGAAATTGTCTTGTATAATAGTTCCATCTTTATTTCTTGGTGCAGCTTTAGTGTGAACGTAATCCTTTGTTCTCCAAAAATCTGGCATACCGCTGTCCATTGCTCTCCAGCCACACGCCTTCCTAATGTGTCTCCTAATTTTTGCAAGTGTTATGGTTTTCTTTTTCTTTCTCATTTTTTCTTTTTAATTTAATAATTTCTTCCCTATTTACAAAATAATAAAGTTTTCCCTTGGCTTTAGGCTCATCAACAAATTTCGCTCTTGGCATAGGCTGTGTTAGATTATTCCTATTTTTCCATTTCTCTGTTCTTATTAATCTAACTTGTAAAAATTTATCTTCAATCTTTACTATAACATCTAAATTATTAATATATTGTTTTTGTCCATCATTATTAACTTTTTCTTCTATCATATTTCACCTTCGCTTTATTAGTCTTTCACAACTCCATCTCTTTTATAAATTTCCTTTTCTTCTTTACTTCTCCCCACTCTTTCATTAGCTTATCTATAAATGTATCAATTTCTTTATGACAACTTCTTGTCATATCTATTTTTGGTTCTGCTGTAAATACATATTGCCTCCACCCTCCTCTAAAATGTATCAATCCTATATCTTCATGAAACGTGGTATTAACAACTATATAATTATACATCTTTGTTCCTTTTTTTTAAAGGAACAATATCAAATCTTAAATGTTTTTTATTTATTTCTTCAACATAGCAGCCCATTTTATTTCCTCCTTATAAAATTTATAAAACTCATTTTTTCTCCATCGATTTCTTTAACTTTAGATAGTCTTTCAACAAAACCACCTTAATCATTTTTATTTGTTTTAATTTAAAAAGCCCAATTACTTTTTGTGGACCAATCATCTTCTCATGAAATTCGGGCGTATATTCATGTAAGTCAAATGCCAAAACACCATATACTTTTACATCATCCGTCTTCTTATTCTCTGTCATATTCTTCCCTTCCGTGTTTGTATCCATGTATAAATGCATCTTTGTAAACTGATAGTACTATCTTGCTAAAATGTTTAGCATACCACTCCGCGTGATTTTGTGCCTGTTCTTCTACGTTCATTTTATTGTATTATGTATATCCTTTTTAATTAGTTTATAAATATCTTCCCAGTCATTAGGAATACTGCCCAAGTTTCTATCATCAATATAAATATTTGCAAATATTTTTGGAAAAGGTAAAAATATTATATCATCCTTTACACTATTTTGATTTAAATTGTCAAAATAAACATTACTATCTTTAAGGAATTTATATGTATTAATTAAATCATCACTACCTCTACAAGTCCAAACAATTATAAAATATCCTTCGTCGTGCAATCTTTGTAAAACCTGTTTTGCATTGGGTTTTAATGTTCCTATATCTGGATAAGCATCTTCTACTAATGTTCCATCGAAATCAATCGCGAGTGTTGTTTCTTTCATCTTCTCCTTATAAAATTTATAAAAATCATTAACCATCTTCCTACCAATCCTACATCTTCTTCTACAACTTTTTGATATTCATAACATTTCTTGCAAAACAATTTTCCTTCAAGATTAGTTAAATGTAATTTACTGCCGCATTTCTTACAAACTTTTTTAGTTAAAATCATTCGTCCCATTTTTATTCACTTAATTCTCCAGTTAAAAAACCATATTTGTTTTCCATCAAACAAAAAATATTCACAAACTTCATGACAATTATTCGTCATATTTTGTAATTTTCCAGTTTCAGGATTTTTCTCTAATCGTTCTTCCGCTCCTTCACAATCTTTTAAACATTGAGGTTGATGATACGATATTCCCCATAACAAAAAAGACACTATTAATAATGTTATAATAATTCCCACAATTAAATTACTTTTCATCCTATTTATCCTATACACAATCTTATATCTTTTGTAATACAACCACAGGCAGGTTTCCATGTGCTATATGTTTTACCGCTTTTTCTCTCAATTTTTTCAAACTCTTTTTTACAAGTGCTACATCTAGGAATTCTTGTTATTTTATAATGTTCTAATTCTTCATTAAGGGTTTCCATATAATCTTTATACTTACTTACTTTTTTCTTTTTTATTTTTATTTTTTTATTGGGTTTGTTACCAAGCCAAAAACAAATCAAATCTTTCTCACTTAAATATCCATCTTTAATTGCTTCTTCTGGTCCTTCATTTAAACCAACAAGTCCAACCTCCAAAACACTTTTAGTTATTTCTTCTCCTGTCTCCTCACAAACAAAAGTTAAGTGAGCGTCTCTATACTCAACTTTCTTTTCCCCATTCTTAATTTTTTTAAGCCATTCCTTCTTTATTGGTAGTTTCATTTCTTTTCATCTCCTTATGTATTACCAGAATTAATTCTTAAACTTAATCTAGTTATCCAACTCAAAACAAATATAAACCCACAAGTTAATATTATGACTATTAAATTCATTCCAGTCATATAATCAATAAAACAATTTGGTAATGTCATTTTTTCACCTTCCCTTTGGTCTGTGATAGTTTATTTAATTCTTTAAATAACCAATCTAAAATCTCATTAACATCACTATTATATAATTGATTATCCCACTTCTTATTATTTAATTTATTATCTAATTCCTTTTTTAAATAGATAAGTGAGTTTACTTTCCCAGAACCATTACAGGTCTTGCAATTTACTTTCTTGAATTTCATTTACTCTTTCACCTTCTCTTGTTTATCTAATGATTGTTCTGGAATTCTATATGTGTCTCCGATTACTTCATTAGTCTCAGGGTCTAAACTATCATGCATTTTTTCTATTACAAATAAACCAAAATCTGGAGACCTCCACCCTGTCGCTTTATCATAAAAGAAGCTGATTTCTTATCATAGTAGACTTCCCCTATATTGCTGTGATATGCTTGACCACATGAACCACTATCTAAAAAACATCTAAAAATATGTTTAACAATATCTCCTTCATAAATTTCTTTACCATTCTTATCTTTAAGTCCTGTGAATTGCATTAATAAATAATTATTTTTCTCTTTTTCATAATTAATTATCATTTGAGACAGAGTATAATATTCTGTTTCATATTCCATTTCTTTTATTTTTTTATTCCATGCCCTGAATTTTATTTCAATCATTTTTACCTCTCTTGTTCAACTTAGGTAAGATTCCCACCATCATTAAAATTATTATCTAAATCATTGCAACCAACTAATATACTCATTAAAAGTATTAATCCAATAATTTCTTTCTTCATTCTTTCACCTTCGTCTTATTTCACATTTTTTAATATAAGTATATAGCTGGGTAAAGTCTTATGTATTATTCTTAAAATAAAATCTGGGATTATTTTAATTAGTGGTTGGATAGATTTAAAAGTATCTATGCCATATTTTCTTGGACTTTTTATAATATTAATTGTTACGTCATTAATTTCAAATTTGTTTTTCACTATCGACTTTAACTTATTACAAGATATTGGATAAATATCCCATTCCATATTTTTAACTAATCTAAAATATATTTTACTTATCTTTCTTGGAAACCATGTGATTAATGGCAATTTATAATGAACATCAATAATATGATATTTGTTGGGCATTCCTAAATAAAGAATCCCTCCTTTTTTTAAGACCCTATGAATCTCATTTAAATGAAGTTTCTGGTCTGGTATATGCTCTATGACATAGTTGGATATAACAACATCAAATGTATTATCTTTAAATGGAATTCTTTCATCAACTACTTTCTTAAATATATATCCTTCCTTTATTTTTCTATCATCTTCTAAATCTACACTATATGCTTCTTTACAGTTTTTCGATATTTGATGGATGATATATCCTGAACCTGTTCCTATGTCTAATATTTTACAATTTGATAAATCACAATTTTCATTTAGGATACTAATTATCTTATTTGCTTTTTTCATTCGAGACTCTTTATTCAAAGTAATTTCCCACTCCTTTGCATATTGTTTCATTTTATTAACCCAATCCCATTACATAACCTGTAGCCATACCAATAAAAAATATTGATAAAGTTATTGCAAAAAAAGATTCTATTTCTATATTCATTTTGGGTCTAATATCTTTTCTAGTTTGTAAAAGCTCTCCTTATCTAATATATCCTGATTAACCATATTCCAATATCGACTCATTATATCTTCATTCATTCTACACTCCTATAACCAAAAAATACTAAGTATATTGTCATTGGTATTGAAAAGAAAAATAAAAACATAACTATTAATATATGTCCTACTACTTTTATATCTTGTATTTTCCAAACCATATTTTTATACCATTTAGGTATGTGACAGTAACATTTACAATTATAATCACAATGACTATCATCTATATTACAATAACAATCAACTTCTTTATCAAAAATCTTTTTAATCTTTTTCATTTTAATGTATCATTTAATACTTCTAATAATCTATTCCATAGTTAATTTCTTTTTCTGAGAGCCAATCTCTTACAATTTTATTAAATGATGACGGCTCTGGTTTAAATAATATTAATTCCATATTTTTAAACTTACATATATTATATTTTAATACACTTAATAAGTAGTTGGTAATTTTTTGTTTTTCTTCATTATTATCATATGACATACTTATTAAATCTAATTCAAATTTAGCAAGTTCCTTTTCTCTAAAATTATATTTGGTTCATATGACATTTTATCTCCTCATAAATCTTTTGGTGTCACTCTTTAATATTATATATTGAATTAATAACTAGTTTCTTTTCTTTTCTTCTGTCAACAACTGTAAATATTAATTCAGGCGTATGCCCAATTAATTCAATTGCATCTCGAATACTCTTTTCTGTTGTACATACATCATCGACTAGACAGTATATTCCTTTAACTGTTCCTTTTAATTCTCCATCTTTAATCATAGCAAATTTTTTCATACTACTAACAATAATTGCACCACCCGTGGCTATTCCAACATATTGAGAACTTGCTCCGTAGTATCTACAAAGTTTATCCCTAATCCAATCACGATACTTTTTATTTGCTAGCATATCATTTACGTCATAAAGCACATCGGAATAACGTCCACTATGTAATTTAAAGTTACCACGTTTTGTGTACTTCTTTGGAAATACTAATTTTTCTTTCATTTATTAACCTCCATTTATGTTAAAATATATCTACCAATAAACAAATAAAATCCCAAAAAAGTTATAAATATAAAAAATAATCCTATCCATATTATTTGTAATTCATCCGTTTTCATTCCTTCCTCCTTTTTGAATTTCTTCATCTTTCATCTTCTTTAGTTTAGCTTCTGTTATCTTTCGTTTCTTTGTATCTAAATTTGCTTTAATCATCATTATCTCTATGCTTGTTTTAATTTGTGTTCTTAACATATAATCATAAAAACATTCTTGATTACAAAATCCATTTCTTTCGTGCCAACCCATAGTTAAAATATTACTTAGTCTTGCTTTTCCAGATGGATATTTTTCTTTACAGCATTTATTTCTTTGGTCTGTCATTCTATTAACCCCAGTTCTTTTGCTTCTTTCTTTAGTCTTTTTGATTCTTTTATTATGTAGTTTGCTTGAATATCTAAGTCGGTCTTTTGTTTGTTTATCATTTTAATTTACTTATGCGTACAAACTTCAAAACAATATTCTTCTAATTTTGTTTTATTTGTTTTATTACAAGCATAAGTAACTTCCTTTATTTCGGCAGTTCCGAATACTTGAATAAAAGAAGTAATATTACTTGAATAACATTGTGTTTCATATTGATAATCTTTTGTAAATATATTCTTACAATCATACATACAAGAAGTATGTTCTGTAGGAAAGACTCTTACTAAACCTAAAATTAACCAAATAAATAATAGTAAGATTATCAATGCTCCGACTTGTGCTTTTTTGTTCTTCATTCTCTATTATTGCGAATGTCGTTCACCAATAATTTCATATTCTCTATGTCTAGGTTTGCCTTCTTTATGTAAAACTTTGTCTTACAACTAGCACAATAAAATCCTTTTTTATCTTTAATACCTAAACCACCACAAGCACATAATGGAATTTGAAAGTGCCAATGTTTTTCTAATTCTTCAATATGATTTTCATCGTCTAATGATAAATATTCTTTGTTCATTTATGCCTCCTTCTATGTATCTTATTCTCTAATTAGTATATTGCCAATTACAATAAAAAAATATCCTAATATAATTATATATGTACTTATCATTCTATTCTTTCATATCCTCTGCCTTCTGCGAATTAATCAAATACTCCACCTGTTCTAAACCAATCATCAAAGTTCATCATCTTTCCTAATGGTTTCTTTACTTCTAAATGTCCTGCATGATATTCTTTATTACCTATTTTTTTACTCTTTACTGTAGCTTCTAAGAATGTTTCAACATATTTAAGATATTGTTTAATCTGTCCTTGCATATATTCTCCACCATCATTTCTAAAATGAGCTACAATATCTCTAGTATTCTCAAAGTTACCACAAGCCCAATCACCATCTAGCTTATGAAATCCACATAATTGTACTGAGTTTTGACAATAATCTTTATCTTTCTCGTGCGGATAAGGTAAAAAACTATCTTTAGATTCAGACCATAAACTACCTATTTGTTTTCCATCTCGTATTATTTTAACCGATGTCTTACTTTCCAATTCAAATGTTATTTTAGTTTTCATAATATCAATCCTCATTCTTCTTTTGTGTCTTATATGATGGTTGCCAAAACCATCTATATTCAATTATAGTATTACTAACAGTTGTTGGTGTAAATCCAGTTCCACCAGTAAGAACATTACAACACATCTTTCTTTTGATTTTAATCATTAAACCATATAATACAAAAACCTCTTTTTGAAATTCAAAATATGATAAAAATCTCCCACTTAGGACAATCTTCCAAAATTCTTTCCATCTTTTTCTAAATTTCATTTGTTCACATTTCCTGTGTTCTCTGAAGATTGCATAGCAAAATGGATATATTCTGGAATAGTCATTCCTGATTTCTTTATTGTTGCCAAGACCTTTTTTCTATCTGCTTTAGCTTTTTTATCATTCTCAGCTATCCATACTTTTACTCTCTCATCAGAATAGTATTTAAGAAAGAACTTCTTCTTACAATCCATATTACACCATACAAGTCCCTTTAATCCACCTGTATGTAATTCTGAATTGCAATAAATACATTTGTCTGTTTTAAATTTCATTCTTTCACCTTCACTTTTTCTTTGTCTTACTCATTTTGTATCAAATCTCTATTAAGGTTTAATTCCTTCTTTGATTTCCTTTCTTAATGCTTTATTTGGTTTTGGTAAACTATCATAAAACTCATTATGACATTTCTCACTACAAAAGCCCCTATGACCAATATACTTTCCACAAACCATACAATCCTTTGATATCAAATTCTTTCATTCTATTGCCTCCTCTAATTGTGATAGTAGAGATTGATTAAATCCTGAATAAATCCACCAACAAGTTTTATCTCCGTAAACTCCTTGCATAATGTAACTATTACCTTTACAACATTGTTTAAGATGATACTTCAACCAACAACTTTGATAGTCTTTTTCATAATACCCAATTGAACAAGATTCAAATTCTTCAATTAAGTAACACTCAGGTTCTGAATTATCCTTTAATAATAATGCAGTAGTCACTAAGATAAATAAAAAACCAAAAACCCAATTACTATTTTTACTTTATTCATTTACGCTAAAACCTCAAAACCATTAATTGCTATCCATGCTAAAGGATACCCCATTAATCCAATAAAACCATATACTATAATTAAACAAATCGTTGCTATAATTATTGGAAAGTTAAACCATATAATTTTCATTCTTTCTCCTTACCTGTGGACTCTGCAGGTTTATCAAATTTATGTAGTGTGTTTATCATTTATTTCTCCCTCTTTTTCTTTAGATATTCTTCTTCCCTACAACAATTACAATAATATTCTTTAGTACAAACACATCTTCTTTTTCCTAATTTAATTTGTTCTTGGAGTTCTTTAAATGTTTCTGCCATATTGTTTTCCTGCTTTTTGTATCATTTACCTAAAACCCATTCTAATATATCTACTTGTATTTTTAAATCTTTAATTACTTCTTCTTCTGCGATTACGCCTGAAAAATCCATACCTGTATCTAAAACTCTTTTTTTCATATCTAATTGTTCTTTAATTAAAAATTCTGATTTCATTCTTTATTCAACCCATTTCCCTCAATTTACCATCTGCCCCATCCAACAAAGTCAATCCCTTCAAAATTATAGTATGTTTCATTAATATTAAAATAAATAGTATCATGTTTGTCTCCATCAATATAACCATGTGCTATTCTCGATTCTATTCCTACATAAGATAACATCATCTTCTTTAAAAATGCTTTATCTGTACAATCGCCTTGTCTATCATCCCAGGTAGCTCTGATTCCAATTGGAAAATATTTATACTCATAATTTATGTTTCGTTCTACCCAAAAGTCAATTTTATCAGCAGTTGAATATATTGTTTCGCCTTTTAGAGATAAAGAAACATTTTTTATTTCTTTATAAAATTCTCCGTACGCTAGAGTAAACCCCGTCGAACACAATAACGAAATAATTATGAAAACTATAAATGTTATTGCCTTACTCATTAATTTCTTCTTTTCCATTTTAAAAATAATATAACTTCAAACCTATCGAGAGATTAGTTATTATTAATAGTAACATAGATAATTTATTGTGTGATTCTATACTTTTTGCTAATCTTTCTAATCTTCGTCCTTCTTTTATCTCTGGTTTGTTATTATATTCTCTTTGTTTTATCAGCATTTCTTCTCTGTGGTTATAATAGTATTT
>Ga0307928_10003863_pt1 | contig 11425 bp, 19 predicted proteins | sample AceLakmetagen232_FD_201815 | JGI IMG/M metagenome (GOLD analysis project Ga0307928, IMG submission 201815) | Saline water microbial communities from Ace Lake, Antarctica - #232 | ecosystem: Environmental > Aquatic > Non-marine Saline and Alkaline > Saline | place: Antarctica: Ace Lake...
CCTCATGCCGACCGTAGCGGCCCGGACGTTCGTGAGGCTGACGGAGATCCGGTGCGAGCGCGTGCAGGATATCAGCGAGGAAGATGCCAAGGCTGAAGGGGTGACATATCAATGTTTCGTTGATTGGATGGGTAGCTATAAACGCGGATTCGCCCACCTATGGGACAGCATCAACGCAGTACCCCGCCCTGTGCTCGCAAAGGTAGATGGCAAGAAGGTAATCGACCACTACATCAGCTACCCATGGGAGGACGTACAGGAGACTCGGGAGCACAGAGGCAAGCCGTGGCTCGTATGCGGCAATCCGTACAACTGGGCGCTATCGTGGGAGCCGTACACACCAAGTAAACCTTAATAACAAACAAACAAGGAGGCAGATCATGGCAAAGGCTAGAGGCACGAGAAGCGGCGCAGGGGGCGGTAAGGGCACAGGACGTGGACGAGGACAGGGCGGCACGGCGCGGGGGCCACAGAACGGCTCTGGGCCACGCGGAAAGGCTGGTACGTGCGTGAAGAAGCGGAAATGACCGCCGCAACCAACGTACACACCAAACAAGGAGACAGATCATGCCGCTGACAGAATCAAGAGGACAAATGTATCCATGGGTTTCGCACATGATAAGCCATCTGCGCGGAGAGTGCCCGCACAGGTGCGTGTATTGCTACGTCAAAAGCACGACGGCTGGAAGAATGGGCCTGTACGATGGGCCTCTATCCCTCTCTGAGAACGCGCTGAAAGCGAACCACATGACTCCTAGCGTGATGAAATACGCCAAGGAGAAAGGGTTAGACTTCCCAGTAATCTTCATCGACCACATGAATGATCTGTGGGCCAATGGTGTACCAGATGAGTGGATAAGGTGCGTTCTGGATCACTGCTGCGACTACGAGGAAAACACCTACGTTTTCCAGACAAAGAATCCGGCGAGGTACATTGAGGAGTTCCTTCCATACATGCCGCCAAATCGAATCCTTGGCTGCACAATCGAGACGGATAACGGCTATCTGATAGAAGAGGTATCAAAAGCACCGGCACCGGGAGCAAGGGCACAGGCCATGCGCGAACTGCACGACGCGGGAGAGTCTACATTCGTCACTATCGAACCAATCCTCAAGTGCAATGCCCACACGCTTGCCATGATGATAGCGGTGGCGCAGCCTGGCTTCGTCAACATCGGCGCTGACTCCAAGAAGAACGGCTTGCCCGAACCAAGCGGCGATGACGTGCGGACACTGATTGCCGAATTGCAGCGGCTAGGCATCGAGATCCGGGCGAAGTGCAACCTTGAAAGGCTCCTGACATGACCGCCACAACCGAAACAACCCAGGAGGAAAAGGCGTACCAGGACGGACAGTTCGACAGGCTCAGGGCGCTTGAACTGCCTGTCACGCCTATGGAACGCTTCATCGAGTCGCTTGACAAGGCCGACGAACGGCGGCGGGAAGGTGGAGTGGTGTAACATTTTAACTCTCCGGCAGCCGAAAGCCGTGGACCTAGCGCGTTCCAGCGCAGTTCATCGCACGCGGTTAGTAGGCTGTCGGAGTTCTTCTTGAAAGGCGGCACATGAGTGTTGTTCCGCGTCCAGAGGTAGCCGCAAGGCTACACGAGTTACGGTTCACGCGGTTTCTGAGTCTCGACGCTGATATCCCGAAGGTAAAGGGTAAATGCGCGTGGTGCGGGAAAGAAAGCAGCCTGAAATATTGCTGTAACGAGTGTACGGCTGAAGCACACATACGGAGAGGCGACACAGTTGGCAGTGAGGTGTTCAAGCGTGACCATGGGATATGCGCTGAGTGCGGCATTGACACCGATTCGCTGGACTTGATGCGAGTGTACTTGAGCCTGAGACCGTTCCTGATTTGCACAGGCGACTGTGTGCGAGTGATGCGGAAATGGCACTATCCGAAGTGGATACAAGACCAGTGGGGGCCATGGTGGCCGGGACGCGGCGATCTACAGATGTGGCAGGCTGACCACATCATCCCAGTAATCGAGGGTGGTGGATGTTGTGGGCTGGACAACTATCAGACGCTCTGCACTCGGTGCCACAAGGAAGACACCAAGGAGCTTGCCGGCAGAACATCAAGGCGGAGGCGTGCCGAGAAACGCATGATTGGGCCTCAGATGGAGATGGCCCTATAACGCTTGCAGTTCTTCTTGACATTGCGGAGGCGGTTTGGTATGAGTGGTGGCAGAATGAAGAAAATGTATTTACCCCCGAAGCGGAAGTCACTGGCGCAACGCCATCTTCATTCCACGCCTAGGGGGTTTCCTTTTTGGGGGTAAGTATGGCTGGATACACCAAGTTATTCTCCGACATTCTCACGTCTTCGATATGGCTCACAGACACTTCTACGCGAATTGTATGGATCACCATGCTTGCCATGAAGGACAAAGACGGTTTTGTGAAAGGCTCTGTGGGCAATATGGCACACATGGCGCGTGTAACCACGGGAGAAGCCAAGAAAGCCATAGACGCCCTTGAGTCGCCGGATGAGGACTCCACAACAGCAGACAACGAAGGAAAGCGAATAGAACGTGTTCAAGGTGGGTGGATTGTCCTTAACCATGAACTCTACAAAGCAAAGCTCTCTGATAATCCAGACGCGGAGAAGGCGAGGGAGCGTATGCGGAGATTTAGAGAGAAGAAGCGTAACGAGCGTAACGTTACGGAAGAAAGCGTAACGTCACGTAACTCTGTATCTGTATCTGTATCTGCTTCTTCTTCTGTATCTGGGTATTCTGAGAGCTTTGAAGAGGCGTGGAAGGCGTTTGGCAGGTACGGCGTCAAAAAGAAGGCTTACGAGTATTGGAAGCGCGTGCCTGAATGCGACCAAGCAAACATACTCGATGCCATACCAAAATACCTGAAGTGTGTAGAAGCAGGACGACTCAAAAAAGACTTTGAGGGATGGATAAACCCAAAGAACGAGAAGTGGTCGGCTGACTGGGTGCAAGTTCTAGGCGAATTGACAAAAAACACAGGAGCATCAAATGGACGACAAAAAGCAGAAGATCGTAGAGCCGAGAAAGCTGGGCGAGAGTTTTCAGAAGACATTGAGCCAAACATCATCGATGTATGACGACGTGATTACCGAGAAGCAGAGAAGGGAATACGACGAGAAATACTTAGCCGAAAGAAGAATAACCAGTTTCAAGGAAATCAATTTCAGCAAGAGACACGCTGACGCAAAGATTGATATAGACGAAAGTCCAGAATCATGGAGGAAGTCGTGCCTCTACATAGCCGAGAAAGCAGGAAAAGGCGTATTGCTTGCACTCGTAGGCGGCAGGGGCACAGGGAAGACGCAGATGGTTGCTGAGGCTGCTCGCATTGTGTTGGAGAAATGGGACGGTGAAAAGTACATCACGCACTTCTCTTATGTCAGAGCAATGAGCATATTCATGGAGATAAGGTCATCGTATCGTCAGGGGTCAAGCAAATCAGAGGCACGCATCATATCGGATTACCGCCAGCCGGGAACACTAATCATCGACGAGATGCACGACAGAAGCGATACAGAATGGGAAAACCGCATTCTGACGCACATCATAGACCTACGCTATGGCGACGTGAAAGACACAATCCTGATAAGCAACCAGACACCAGATGAGTTCGGGGCGCAAGTTGGGCCATCCATAATGAGCAGGCTTACAGAAACGGGTGGAGTCATCAAGTGCGACTGGCAGAGTTTCAGAAAGCCGGAATAGCAACGGCGCACAAGCAAGAATCACGGAGCGAATTACTGGTTGACAGTGGCGATACTTTGTGGTACTAAGTGTCACCAGAAGGTCGGGATATGGCAAAAGTAAGAGCGACATACACGTTTGACGACATTGTTGTTGATAAGGCGAAAGAGCTCGCCGAAACCAACGGCTTTGCGTTGAGCACGATGTTGAACTGGCTGCTACGGCGGCAACTAGGATTCTCCGGCGACATGGAGATCCCAACGGAGACGACCAATGAAGATTGACAAATCGAAGGCCCTAGCGCGAGCGACAGAGCTACACCAGAGCGTTCTATCGGACCGGCCCATGGCTGAGGCGGTGATGCACCTTTGCCAGGTGGTGGCAGAATTGGAGCAGATGTCGGATTACTGGATGGAGAAGTACGAGTGTGAGGCACAGCACAACGCGAAGGCGGGGAGGTAGACGATGGCAACAAAACGCGACCTTTACAACGCAATGAACAACGCCATGGAAGCCCTTGAGAATATGAGCATGGGCGCAATCGGAGAACATGGACCAACAATCAAGGAGCTTGAGAACCACGTTAAGGAAACGTATGGGCCGTGGGAAGACAATCAGGATTATCACACCGCGCAGATGGCTTGGCGCATACTTGACGAAGGGAGGCAGACATGAAGAGAATGAACAAATGGCAGAGGTTTACTTTGACACAGGCACTCATCATTGTGGGTAGTCAATTCTCTCTATGCTATGGATGGGGGTTGCGCGTAAATAGTTGGCCGATAGTTCTTGCCTACACCGCGCTTGTTTCTGTCGGGCTTCCTGCTCTGAATGTGTGGGTCAACCACGGTAGAGACGGAAAGAAGGAGGCGTAATGTCGCCACACATTAAGAGCGACACCGAGCGCAAGGATCACCGCATCTCCGTTAAGATCACAAGAGCGTCCGGCGCGTTCCTTGAGGCACTTGCGGCGAAGATGCACGCGAAGGGCAAGATCAAGAAGGCGCGGAATATAAACGCGGCGGTCCAGCAAGCCTTGGATTATGCGCAGTCAGGGCAGAAGGCTTACGGCTGGGACGAGGTTATTGATGGATAAACGAATCGAGCGGATATTGCGTTCTCTAGCAGACCCGAAGAACGCCGCGTCAGACGATCAGGGATGCTACTGCTCTTATTGTGAGGCTGAACGCTTGATCAGATTTGACGGGGAAAAGCTGGAGCACGACGCAGACTGCATTGTTTTAGATGCAAGGCGATTGGTGGAGGAGATTGATAAGGGGGCGATATGACAACCTTCGCAAACAAGCACGCCGACTACAAGGCTGACGAGTGGGAGGATAGGACGCCGAAACTAGCGTTTCTGTACAGAGGCATGTCGGGCGTTGCGAAAAAGCTGGCGTGGATTGAATGGAAGCAACACCGCAGCATTGCCTGCATGCGCGGGGACTTGCAATTATCGTGGGTGGATTGGCTCACAAAATACAAGGAGAAGTACGCATGACCACCGACATATTCAATCCCACCGGAACATGGATGGACAAAGTAGGACACGAACTACTTATGCGCTTCTGGGAAAAGAAGGGTTGCCCCGGTCGGCTTGTGCTTACCGGACCTTGGGGGGTAATAGTTGAGTACCAATCAACCCCGTTCGGAACCATAGGTCTTTCTGTAAGCAATCCGGCTTTATCCAAATCTCTCTACACTGACTTCAAGACGGAAATGACGCGCAGGCGATTGCGCTTGCCGGAGACGCCATGACCGACCTTCCCATGCTGCAAATGCCACAATCAGGCAACCCGCTTCTACGCTGGCACGAAGGCTGTACGATGGCCGAGCAAGCGCCGTTATGGGTTCCAGACATGCCGCTGTACGACTGGCAGATGGAGACGCTTGTTGCCGCGCAGCAGTACCATTCGCGGGCACTTATGTCGAGTTGCAATGAGAGCGGAAAAACTGCGCTCATTGCCCCAATTTTCCTGTTCTCTGTTATGGCGGCATTCCCCGGCGCGTTCTGTTATGCCACGAGCGCGTCCGAACGCCAGGTCATGGAGCAGCTATTTGAAATCCAACTTATCCCGCGTGCTGAACGAATGGGGTGGGAAGTTCTTAGAGGCAAGGGTAAGATTACCGCGCCGAACGGGTCTACATGCTTGTGCTACAAATGCACATCTGCCGATAACGTAGAGGGCTTCCATGGCTACACTGACACGCAGATGGTTCCCGGTAAGACGATTTATCGCCCTGTCGCGTACTGGGTAGACGAATGCAAGAAGGTTGCTGACGACATAGCCTTTGCAGCCGCACGCCGCATTGACCCAGACTTCTTTGCCGGAGCATCAACACCGCCGCTGAATCAGCAGGGGTGGTTCTTTGAGGGAATATCGCCCGACCACCTTGAGCGCATGATTGACAAGCGAAAATACGAAGAGCTTGGGCCACTGCCATTCCCTGAGAACCACTACAAAGTCAATCCGCTGCACCACTTCGACAAGGAATACTGGACATACCGCAGAATCGTTAGCTGGGAGCAATGTCCACACCTTCACACCCCAGAGAAGAAGCAGGAACGCCAAAACATCGAGAAGCGTTACGGAAGGAACAGTCCCTACGTTCAATCCATGCTCTACGGCACATTCTCCCCATCCGGCGAAGGCAACCTAATATTCCAGCCAGAGGACGTTGAAGGGCTTAAGCAGTCAATGTCAGGTCACAGCACCTTCAAGCCCATTCCCGGCGACACAAGGGCAGCAGGGGACGCCTCACAGGGCGGTGACGACATGATACTTGCCGTTCGCAATGGCACGGAGATTCTGCACATCGACGAGCACCAAGAGAACCGGACGATGGCGCAGGCAGAGTATTGGGTACGGCGGCTTCAATACCTGAACATCGCGCCGTGGCAGTTCACGATTGATGGTGTTGGCGTTGGAAAAGATATTGCAGACGTGATGGAGGACCACTTTGGGTATCGCGGAATCAAACGGTTCATGTCGAACAACAAGCCATTGCGCGATTACGCCTACTACGACCGCTACACCGAGATTCTGTTTGCCTCACGCGAGCTTATCCGGCAGAAAGTGCTAAAGTGCATCTGGAACGAGTTACTCATCCGAGATTGCCGCGACCGCTGTTACGTGGAAATGGACAAGGAACGAATCAAGGCCGAGCCGAAACCGCAGCACCGGAAGCGGCTGAAATACTCACCGGACAGGCTTGACACGGTTCTTATCTACCTGTTCAACGACTTCGACTTTGGGATGCTACGGCGCGGACAGGACTTTACGAGGCCGGACGCGCCGCCGCCGCCAGAACAACCTTGGCAGTTCCATCCAGATCAGCACGCGGTGAATCGTGTTGCGGCAATGACGGGGCTGAAGAAGCAGAAGAGGATGAAGCTCAAAACGGTACGGAGGTAGAGGATGAGCAAGACGGAGTATTTTGGCCCTAGCATCATGGAGCAGAACGAGGATGCTGTGTTTGCGGAGTTGCTGCGATTCAACAAGGGAATAACCAATCACTGTGCGACAGGAGTAATGCCGGAGAAGCGTTCATGGATAGTCCGTTTGGCGCAATGGATACGCTTCAAGATTGTTACGCCAAGGAATGCGCGGAAGCTAATCAGGGAATTGGAGGACGACAAATGAGCGAACGCAAAGAATCAGACGAAGAAAGAATGTTCGAGGCATGGGCCGATGAAGCCGTAGAGCGCGGCCTTGTCCGACACTACGTTAAGCAGCCGACCTCGTTCGACTTGACACCGCCGCAGTTCGTCCACATCGAAAAGCAACTCAAGACCAAGGTGAAGCGCGTCAAACGCTCTGTATGCCGTGCCCACATCTACACGGCTGACTTCTGCTTGTTGCTCACCGACGAAGGTATACGGCGATTCAAGGGCGTGTTTCAGAATGCCGACCTACTCGGATTCCCTGATGACTTGCTTTGGGTGGACACAAAAGGCGGCTTCATGGACAGAGGCAAGCGCGGCGAGTTCTCAATAAATCAGAGATTCGTCTACGATAGGTACGGCATGTGGGTTGCCAAGGTTGTGCCGTTCGTGGGGCAGTACAACGGAAAAGGTCAACACAAACCAAAGCCGTGCTTGTTCGTCAAGACATGGTGCCCAGAAGCGTATCGGTGGATTAAAGGCCGAAAAGTGGCCACATTGAGCGTGAAGGGCGAGCAATGCAGCACGATTGATGAGTTTCTTGCCGAATAACTATCATTCCGCGCACACCATATCTGGTATGGTTTCGCACTTTGATACATATTGCGCTTGACTTCTGCCGCGTACTGTGCATACAGTACGCACCATGCCGCAAGAACTGGATAAAGATGTCGTCGCTTATCGCCAAGCACTCGATGTCTATTACGACTTCTGTTCCCCAAACTGGGACATAGCGAAACGCCTCATTCAGCTTTGGCGCGGATTGTTACCAGAGCAATTAGATGGTTGTTTTTCGAAGATAATGATTAACGTGGCGCACTCGCTCGCACAGGAGCGAATACCCCGTTTCATTGACAATCTTGTAGGGCAGGACGAGATATTCCACCTCACCGCGCAGAATCCCCTTGCCGAGTTCTTTGCCCCGCAAGCGCAGGATTGGCTGAATAACGAGATGATTGACGAGTCTCGTATCAACATACGCGCCAACATTTGGCCCACCCTTCAGTCCGTAGTCACCACCGGTACCGGCTTCCGTATGCCATACGTGACGCACCACAAAGAAGAGAACAGCACGCGATGGATACCGTTCATCAACAGCAAGGACGTTGACTTCTTCCAGATTCTCGTTGCGCCAAACTCAGGTATCGTCAATCCGCTTGACCGGCACAGCGACGACGCAATGGAAGCGTTCATGCACATTGATTGGTGGAGCGACGACCAAATCAAGATGCTTTCTCGCTATCCCGGCTACAACAAAGCAGGCGCAGAAGCAGCCCTTGCGTCGAAGCCGGATGCCTACGCACAGTACGGAAACGACGATATTGACAAGTACAACGTACTTGGCGGGGTCAGTTTCGGCGGCACAAAGAACGATTGGCGCTCACGGATGCAGGACATTCCCGGCACAACCGGACGCCGCAGAGTCGTTTCGTGGTACAAGCGCGACGGTCTTGAGATTTACGTCAACGACCACTTCAAGATTTACAAGGGGCCAAACCCGATGCCGAACCGCCTCTTGCCCTTGAGTGTCTACAAGGCGGTTCCAGACTTCAAGAACGTCTACGGTATCAGCGACTTAGAGATGAACGAGGACATGATTATCGCGTTCATGCTCAACTTCAACTTCCGCATGGACTACCTGACCCGCATCATGTTCCCGGCCAAGTGGATACGCGCAGACGTTATGCAGGGAAGAAGCCCGACAGACTTCGATTACTCGCAAGATGCCGTGTTCAGCTTTCCCGAAACAAACGGACGCTTTGCCGATATGGTGAATTATGACCGGATGCCGGAGATCACTGACCAAACATTCATAGACGAAGATCGCATGAAGCAGATGATAGCGATGGTATCCGGTCAGTCTAACTACGATAAGGGCACGCCGAGCCAAGGGACTATCGAGAACCGTACAGCAACGGGTATCGTGAGTCTCATGCAGGCAGCAGAAGGGCGACAAACCGCCGAAAGCCTGTGCCTTGAAGAGTTCGGGTTGCGCCAAGAGGGGCGATTATTGCTCGCAATGGGCGAAAAGCACATTCACCGCGACCTGTTTGTACGGTTGAGCAAGCCTGAAGCCGGTTTTGAGTGGACGACCATCGAGGCCGAGGCTTTGGCTGACATGTATACCGTTCAAGTCAACGGTACGCGCCACAACGCACAGAAAGAGCAGCAGTTCCAGAAGCTCATGGCATTGCAGCCTATTTGGAGCCAAGACCCCGGCATAGACCAAGACGAGTTCAGGCAGCGCATAGGTGAGGCAGCAGGCATACACCGCGTCAAAGACCTTCTGGTTGGCTCTAATGGCCCATTACAGCTTGGACAGGGTGCAGAGGGTGTAGGAGGTGGCCCAGCAGGACAAGCAGCCCCACAGAGCCTTGAGCAGCGCAACAGGGGTATGCAGACGCGCAACGAGGCACAACCAAGGACTATGGCACAGGCACCGGCAGGACAATCATTCTAACGGGAAATAAGAATGGCAATCACGTTGACGGGAAAGACGGTTGAACAACTCAAGGACGGGCTCGACAAGGTTCAGGAGCGAATCGAAGGGTTTGAGTCACAGTCAGAGAGTTTGCAGGCAGATTTAGACGGATACGACACAGAGGGCTATGAATACTTCAAGGAAAACGTCTTGCCGAAGGAGCTACACCGGCTTGATGAGGTTCGCAGGACCAAGACAAGCCCGACAGACCAGTTTGAGCAGTGCAGAATCGACGGACAGCAGCAGGAATGCGTACGACTTATGAATGCCAAGGAAGCAATAGAGCAGGAATTGCATGTCTGTCTGGTACAGCTTTTGGGTGCAAAACGGGAACGGGATGGCCTACAGGCCAAATTAACACGGAGGCTGGAACACGATGCCAAATGATACAGATACGGGCGAAGGTCGGGAGTTTTGGGAAGAAACCATGGATTTAGCCGGGGCGGGTGAAACCGTTGCGGTCGAGAAAGAGGAAACCACGCAAACCGAAGTCGTGAAACCGGAGGCAATAGCCACCGAAACCGAAGTCGTGAAAGGCGAGGCAGCAACGGAGAATGAAGCAGGCGAGACCACTTCCCCTGAAAAGGGCAAGGAAGCTGGCGAAGATGGTAAAACCACCCCGGAAATAAAACCCGAGGACGTGTTGGCCCATCTCTCTCCCATTGAAACTCCAGAGCAGAAAGCAGCAAGGATGGACGGGCTTTATAAAAGCTCTACCACAGAAGCCTTGCGTCTCAAAGGTGACAATGAAGCGTTTGCGGATATTTTCGCAGGCCAAAATGTTGAAGTTGTGCGTGATGCAAAAGGAAGGCCAACCGGCATTGCCCCGGGAAAGGGGTACGGTAAGGGCGATCCAGAAGTATCAGTCAAGTTCGACAGCCTCAGTAATGAGGTTCAGGAAATGGCCGAGAGTGACCCGCAAGGATTCGTTGACGCGGTGTTGAATGAGGCTAAGAGCAGCCTTGTTCGCGTTGCACCAACTGTTGAGAAAGCCGTTAAGCCGTTATCGCCTGAGCGCGTGGTAGAGGTCGAAACTCACCTGAAAGGGTTAGTGGAGGCAGACGGGTCAGCACAGTTGCCGGAGTTTGAGGCCAATTTGCCGATTATCCGACAGTACGTGAACGACCCGGCGAAGTCGCAGTCATTCAAGGATTTTGTAGCACAGAATCCAGAGATGGCATACGAGTTCGCACACCTGAAGGTAGCAGCGGCAAAGACGTTCTTGCAGACAGCAGCGCAAAAAGCACAGGAAGCTCTTTTGAAGAAAGAGCAGGAAAGCGCAGATACTCTGCATCCAGGACCAGCAGGCGGCGGTTCCCCGGCACTTACATCTTCGGCTGACATAGCCAAGATCGGAAGTGATATTGGGGATCAAATCGCAGGTGCCACAGGTTATTAAGGACGTACCGTAGAGAATAGCGCCTCTTGCTTGGTTGAATTGAAAATTAACTAAGAAGGAGGTTGGCAGATGCTTACCACAGTACAGACAGCAGCGGTGTATACGAATACAGTCGCCGCACAAAAAGTTCCCGTCCTTATGGACGAGAAGATTTCCTTTAAGGAGGAAAGCGCGTTTCGTTTTGAGTCG
>Ga0307928_10003864_pt1 | contig 11423 bp, 19 predicted proteins | sample AceLakmetagen232_FD_201815 | JGI IMG/M metagenome (GOLD analysis project Ga0307928, IMG submission 201815) | Saline water microbial communities from Ace Lake, Antarctica - #232 | ecosystem: Environmental > Aquatic > Non-marine Saline and Alkaline > Saline | place: Antarctica: Ace Lake...
AACGCTGTATTTCGCAGTCTTTGGCTGAATGTTAGGAATGACGCTGCGCAAATCAATACGCCGCTTTATGTCATCAACAAGAAATCTAAAATCGTCCAATTGCTTAGTCCCATTCCGCGTGAATTTCGCTTGCTGTTTTGTGGCCTTCTACCTGTGGGACTTCACCATAGTTGAGAAATATTTGCTGTCCCCAATTCGTAGCCTGTTCATATTCAACTAGACTACCATTACTATTGCGCCAATCACCCTGGAAGAAAGCTGCTTGCATCACACGCTGCATCGCTAGCCCATGTGCCATATAGTAATCCCAATCCATTGGGTAGTGGTCATCCCACTCAGCAGTGTGCATGTGCGGACAAAATGGGTGGTGCCCCGCCATCGCCAAAACCGCAGCTACTTCCGACGCCTGCTGTATGTTTTCTGTGCGGCCTTTTTTTGTAGGCGCAGAATATGGGCCTGCCACATAAATTCGCAGAGGCTTCCCTTCCTCAGCCTCGCCACCCGCCAGCATATCTATAAGGTAGTCCAAGTACCATCGCGCCTTCCGCAAATCCTGTACGCCATTCTTGTGAGCATATCTGGTGACATACTTGATGATGTTGGCGGCGCAATATTGTTCGCCCCATCCCTGACTCGCAATGTAGTCCATACACTCAATACCCTGTGTGTAGTGTGCGGGGTGGTCTATCTGTGTTTGCTCATCAGCCATATAGTTTCCTCGTTAGTTGCGGCTAAGTAACGCGCTTTCTATACTGCTCCATTATCATTCTCCGCCTGCTCCCATTCATCACACGCTTCCCCATCTGTAATTTCGTGGCCCTTCCTGCACTCATACCAGCAGGTCTGCCCGTCACTGATTACATCTGGTTCATCACCTATAAAATCAGGAGCGCCCGATGTCGCAAACGAGTGCTTGCAATTGTAGCAAGTCCGATTATCTTCAAGCCTGCGCACGTCCTCACACTCCTCTTCAGAAGCCCGCGCCACAGCACCGTGCAGCATCTGCCAGAGGAAGAACGTGGTGACGCAGTTGGTATTGGGGCAATGAGTGCCAGCGCCTACGATGAAAGTGCCGTCATCATTGCCGAACGCTTCCCTAAGCTGCCGCTGGAATGGGTACTCACGAGGCTGCCGCACAGGAAACGCAAGCTGCTTGCCCTCCTCGACAACTTTCATGATCCGTTTTTGGAACGCTGGCGGCTCATGCCCAACCAACTTCGCGTCAATTCTCGTTTCGTCTGTTTTCTCAGCCATCGTCATCACGCTCCTCACTCGTTGTCCGCACATTCTCGCATTCTTCTGGTATCACGAACGCTGTGAACCTGCTCCCATCACCATCTTCTGGCCTTGCCGCCAATGCTTCAACAAACGAAGCGTTCTCAAAACCTATGGGTATTGCACTGCCAACAATCTCTGCGTTGACGCTATCGGTATAACGCCCTCCTGCGTTTCCACAATCGCATGTGCGCCACTGGCCTTCCCGCAATGCAACCACATCACCGCAACGAGGGCAGAATATCAGCTTCATATCTCATCATCCACGCTTTGGACGCTAAATTGCTTGGCTTCTTTTATCGTCATTGCCGGGCCGCTGCTGTGCAGCACCGCAGCAACTATGTGCTTCTCCACGTTGGTTGTGGTCAACTTGTCCACCCACCAGTTGCAACCATCGAGATTTATATAGGCAACAAAATCGCTTGTAATCTTGCAGAAGAGCTTTCTGCCTACGCGCCACCAATACCGCTTTGGTTTATAGGGAAGTTGCTTGTGCTTCTGCCACGCCTTTTCTTCTCGCAATACGTCAATCACTGCTGTCATCTGCCTTTCCTTTCTTACTCATATCAATAACCATCATTCCGCTTTCATTTCTTGCGCTCGTTCCAGTGCTTAAATCAAGCGCATCCATAAGTTCAGTTGCCACATCTTCCTTTTTACACTTGTCCTTTTCTTCTAACTGTTCTTCGCAAATCTTTATCAGGTCGAACAATATATGCCCCGCTCTGTCGTTTTTCCAATTGTGATAGTATTCATAGAGACAAACACCATCATACATCAACGCATACTCAGCACCATCACCCGTGATTTCAAAACCATTATCATTGATATTAATTTCCACACACTTCACTGCCCTACTTTGTGGCACTCGTATATGCGTCATAAAAGCAGCAGCACCACAACCGCGTTCCCACACTAAACCGCTATGTTTAGTGCGCTGAAATAATTCATTGATAATAAGGACCGCCCGTTCGCCATCTTTGCGACGTTGCTTCTCCCAATTATCCATCATTGCTGCTCCCTTTCTTACTCATATCAATTATGCGCATCCCACTTTCATGCACCACCATTTCTGGTATTTCCACATCCACAAAAGATATTTCGTTGTTCGGCCAATTCGCCAGCCAATCCCACTGCTCGTAAGACATCCTCGGGTCGTCGTATCTCGTTGGCCTGTTCAACACTGCCACAAGCCTCCCCCGCTTTTCGTCGCTTGTGTCCACCATGTCCCACTCTTTCAACGCCGAAACCTTCTGCTGTATTGCGGTGACATCTGCGGGTGCGCCATAGTCCTTCGCTCCTGCTAATTTCGCCTGATACCACGCCAAACTGTGTTTGGGAATCTCTACAACAGCAGGCCCAGCGTTGTTATCGTAATGCTTGATGCCCCAGGGCAATAATGCTTCCAGCATCGCTTCACTATCGTGCTTCTTCACCTCGTCTAGCAAGCACTCCCACGCCGTCGTAAATTCAAGTCCATCTTCTCGTGTTAGAACTGGATAGCGTTCGTGCAGCAGTGTCACCAACTTCGGCGCAATTCCGTGCAAACTCCCCAGTTCAAACCCTGCTTCCATGTACTCGTACAGCGCTATCGCCAGTGCTTGTCGTCCCCAAATCGAATCGTCATCTCCAATCGTACTCAACATCCCATCAGGCTTCGCAAACCACTGTGGGTGCTCGATGTCGAACGGTCGAGACCGTATTTGCCCGATGTAGAGCAATGCGTGAAAAGCATAACGTTGCGCCACAAGGCCATCTGGCGTATCAGCATAGGCTTGCATGTGCAGCAGAAACGTCAACCCACCTCTGCTCACAAAATCAGTCATAAAATTACTGTCGGAATATTGGATAAAATCTGCTACCCAAGCCATGCAGAGGTCGTCTGCGGGCAAATCTTCCTCAATCCACGCCGCCAAATCCTCTGCCTGCGTCTGGTCAGACATCTCCTCGCTCGGCAATACCCCCCGCAGTTCCTTCGCCGCCAAACTCACAAGGCTATCATCTATCGCCCCAGTCAGCCCAAATACGTCTTGCAGGCCAGACAACACGCTTACCACCAACGCTCGCTGCTTGCCCCACAGTTGCCCCTGTATGCGCCTCGCTTGCTCCTCCGTCACCTCCACATGCGCCTGCTGCTGCTTGTACTTCGCCATAATCGCAACCTTTCCCTTCTCGTAATCTAACGGGAAGCGCACTCGCATCTTGTCCAATTCCTGCTGTAACCAGTAGTTTTCTGCCAGTTTCCTTACAAAGAAGAAGACCAACGCTTTTTTTGAGACGTTAGCCGTCTCTTTATCTCTCCTTACGTCTCCTAGAACAAAGACTTTCTTAACCCCTAAGGGCTTAACGACATTTGGGGATACATAAGGGGGGTATTCCTTAGTCCGTACTATTGGTTGGTACTGGCCTTGCCAAGGAGCCAATATTTCCTTAGCCAGTGCAGCATTCGCTATCCTCAATACGGGTGCTTCATAGACAATTACTCCTTCGTCGCGCAACCGATATATGGCTTCCTGCACACCCACTGTGGTGCACTTCAACAAAGCAGCCCACTCCGACTGCTTGCGCCATATCTCGCCGCCGTTGGCTATCAATTCTTCGAGTATTCTGTGTCTTAACTTCTTATGGGGAAATTTTTTGGGGGGAGGCTTCTTGGGGAATGTAAACCCTTTTGCATATTGATAGTATCTACATCCACATTCGCTGGATTTTACAAACGCCTCAGGATTTGCTGTGTCTATGCCGTAGGTTTCTTCGACAATTGGTGTGTTGTAAATATAGAGCACTTTGTCTTCAGAATATACGCAAGCATGACTACGCAAGTGTTGCACAACGGTTTTGAGTGACTTTGGCACGATGCCTATTTGAGACGCCAACGCCCACTTGTCACGCCTAGCGTAAGGGAGTGAGCCACCATTGGTAAGTAGCAGCCGCAGCACGGCGTGCTGGGCCGATTCGCCAGTCCGAATGGGGTTGCCATCCACATCGGTACGTTTGATGCGCCCTGTGTCTCTCAGCCGCTTCAGCGCACGAAGTATTTGGCTCTTCGACATGCCCCAATTGCGGGCCACAACGCCCGCATCAAAAAGTATGGGCTTTCCCTTCGCGCTGTAGAAGAAGAGGTTGAGCAGTTTTGAGGTTGTGTCTGGTGCTTTGTTCGTCATTTGAGGATAACCATTCTACGCTCAATCAATTGTGCTGTCAAGCACTCTATCTAAGTTCATTAATCGTAAAGAGGCTTTCAAATCGAAGCCCCGCTTGTTCGATTATTTCCCGTGCCCCTTCTTGTCTATCTACTATTGCTGCTACAAGCACAATCTGGGCGTTATATTCCTGGCGCAATATATTGACTGCCGCTATTGTAGAATTGCCTGTGGTGACAACATCATCCACTACAACAACGCTGGCATCTTGAGAAAGAGGACCTTCAACTAGTGATTTAGTTCCATGTTCTTTGGCTTTGTCGCGGACAATAAACACATCGAGTTTGCAGCCCATTGTTTTGGCAATCATAGATGTTGCAACAGCAATAGGGATGGCACCCATTGCCGCACCACCTACAGCATCAATGTCTTCGCATTGCATTAGCCCTAGTAGGGAATGTGCCGCAAAGAAAGCTCCACCACTATTCAGTGTTACCTGTTTGCAATCTATGTAATAATCGCTTTTTTTGCCAGACGCAAGCGTGAAGTCGCCAAACCTGAGTGCGTCGTTGATGATGAGGTGTCGAAGTTGTGCTTTGCAATATTCATAGGCATTCATTGTTCGCACCGCACCTCAGGCCAAGCCCTCATAAAGAATCAGAAGCCCGCCCACTAGTCACACTCCGTATCCCAGTGAAGGAGAAGTGTTTTTTAGCAGGCGGGCTTGTAAACATAGAGAAACACTCCTCTTCCACTGGGTGTTATCAGTCTACACCATCCAGCACGATAAGTCAATGGCGCTCTCCTAGTTCTGCGCTGTCGCATTCAACTATCTGGTGCCACATTGCCAACACTGCTTGCTTTGCTGTTGAGAGAGACATTCTGAAAAAGGGTTTTGATTCCGCTATAGGAATACCCAACCGCCGAATTTCCCAAAAATATGAATCATCTTGCCAACCAATCCAAGCATCATAATTATCGTCATCATCTAGACGGATATGTGCTATTCTAGCGAAGCTACGCCAAGTCCAAATACCACCTGTCCAGCCTGCCAATATTCCGCCCCCTTTGTATTTAAAGACGGGCCTCCTGCCCGTATTCTACCTATACAGATACAGTTATCGGTGCGCCGATAACAACGCCTGTTTCTTTATCGGTTTGATAGACATCCAATCTATCAAAGCCAACAAAGACAACCCAACCGAGCCAGCTAATCCAACCTTGCCAGCCGACGGATTCGGGGTGTTGATACCGCCCGATGTCCACTCGGGGCATAGAGTTCACCTCCCCTCCTCCAGTTAGTTATCACTTCTTCTCCCAAGTAAGAGAAAACTCCCTAAGAGCAACAGCCAATTCGATTAGTGTTTCGGCGCGTTTGAATTCCTCTTCGGTGGTGCAGGCCCAGTGACTACGTTCTGCGCTCAACCCATCTACTTCAAATTCAAAATCTGACAACACCCGCATCACGCGCTGTTCAGCTTCTGTCGGCATATCCCAGTGCACATCAGGCGGCAAACTGAGATGCGTTTGCCACCTCCTATATTTGTCAGCTATACTATCTCCAACAACTGGCTGCCCATCTTCCATGCCAACAAGTGTTCCACAAAACGGACAAGCAACCCACCTTGGTCGTGGAATAGGGTTATGTCCTTCGCAACTTTCGTACCAACAAGCTGGCACCCATTCCCTACTTTCGCACATGCCCCCACTTTGATAGTCCCTAGTTGTTTCGTGGTGGCCCCTTATCCAAAGAAGCCTCTCGCAGCCAATCTTGCACACACGGGTTCCTCTTTCGTTAGTTGGCGCTGGTATCATCTTTGCCCTCCTCATGCTTGACCACGAGGCCGGTTCCGTTGCAATGGGTGCAGGGCGGTCGGGTGTAGCAACCGGTCATCTCAATGGTTAGCACATAACCATTCCCCTTACATTCAGGACACGGTTCCGTCTTCCGCCAGTTCCCCAGCTCGTTGAGCCGCTCCTCCAGCGCCTTGCACTTATCGGTCATCTCGACCACGTAGGCATCATAGTTCCGGAGGGCAGCGTTGAGTTCGCTTTGGAGGTCAGTGTTCCGAGTGCGACATCCGCCGAGGCGACTCTTCAGGTTGCCGCGTTCGTCCAGCAACTCGAACCGTTCCGCCTCCAGTTCCGCGATGCGCTCCTGCGCATTGTTCTTAGCAGCCACTATTTTGCGGACCTCTTTGTTGCGCCCGTCGTAGGCCTCCTTCATATTGGCGACCTCGGCCTCCAGTTCCGCCACGCGCTTGTCGAGTTCTGCATTGCGCGTGCAGAGCACTTGCACATCCCTCTCGCCCATTGCGCAATGCCTCTCAAGTTTCTCCACATAAACCGACTTGTCGCCCTCCTCGAAGCCTGGGTCATAGCCGACGAGGAGTTCCGGCTTCTCCTCCGCCGGACACGGCACGCCAGCAGCGGCGGCGGCGGCGATGATGGTGTCGCGGTCCTCTTCCAAGTCATACCAGATATGAACGGGATTGCCGTCGTTCTGGCCGCGCACTATTCCCTTCAGTGTGGGGCACCCATTCGCTGGCATCGCGATAATCTTGGTAAATACAATCGGGGTGCCCTTCTGCTGGCTGTGCAACACCACCACCGGCGGCTCGGCACCCGGACAGCTCCACAGCTGTTCTTCGGTACTCCACGCGTCGCGGGCGGCAACGGTGATCGCGGCGGCCATTTCTGCAACGCACCTCGACTGCAGTTGGCCCTCTACCATGCCAGATACGTGAGTGTAACGTTGGCCCTGACTGATGTGATGGATTGAACTAAATCTGATGGGGTAGGGAGCGTGTTTGGCAAGAATAGATTCGCCTACGCACTGCAGCGTCACCGTTGGCCGCAGCCTCGGCTCCGCGCCGTCACAGTCAAAGTCCGACCAGGCGGCGCGGGCTAGGCGGGTTATCTCGGCAGGGTCTCCGGCGATAACGCAAATGCTGTTCTCAAGATAGCCACCGCACATCGGATGTGTGCCAGTAACGTGACAGACCGGGACATCGTACAAGCAGGCTATGTCATCGCCGACCGGTTCAATCTTGTCAATCTGCCTATACTTCCTATCGTAACCATCGCCAGGCTCTTGCAGCGTCACCGTCTTCGGCTCCTGCTCCTCTGCCAGCTCCTTCTCCATCTCCTCAAGCCACTTCGTCAACTGCGCCGCAAGTTCCGCGTCACCACTGCACCAGAACACTGCCCTCGCCTTCCTCACATCCTCCATGCACATATCTCCGAGCTTGCCCATTATCACACCTCTTCCCCGCGCAACTTCCGCGCGATCTCGCAAGCATAATCCCCGACAACGTGTTCGGGAAACACATACCGATAGCCATGTTCATCACCCGTCATCCGACAAAGCAGATTGCCACTATTGTCACGAGTAATGACGACGCCGAGGTCTCCAAAAGAGAACTCGACCCGATCTGCGTACGCCAACGGATGTCTCAGTTTCTCTCGCACCCCCGCCAGTACCAAATCAAGCGGGACCTTCTGCACGGCCATCTGCTTGTCCATCTCACTCATCTCCCTGTTCAGTAGTAGTATGATTACTATTCAAGTTCCACTGGCGGGCTAATCGGTATTTCATGGTATCGCCCACTCACCTTTTCCCTTTGATAGGCACGACACCCATCTTTTCCCGCTTTGTCTATCGCTGCTTCCGCCGTGCGCTTCTGACAAACCAGCGCAGCATAGCCCATTTCATCCCTGTCCCACAAGTTCATTACGAAGAACTTTTCTTGGCGCATCTTTCACCATCCTATTCTAAACTCTTCAGTAAACGCTCGCTCAAAGCCAGTCGTACCACATCGCTGCGCATATCGCCTGACCAATGATAATACATGTTATATTCAGCAAGACACCTTCGGCAATACAGCACTTCCCTAATCCTCTTCCGGTATTGACCATATCTATAGTATTTACCACTATATAAAAGTCTATCAACAGAAGCATGGCAATCATAATGAGGTAGTGAACGATGCTCCAAATCTTCCATGTAGCATACATAAAGTCTGAGACTTCCCACCACGGTGGAGACCACTGAACGCTAAACCATCCCTGAGTGGCAAACACTAACTGTGCGACGATGCCTACAAAGAGCATTACACCCACAATATTTCCGACAGCATTGCTGTCCGGTCTCGGTGTTTGGCGATGGCCCCGTGACGCACGAGCCTCATTTGCTAGTCCAGACCACGTAGTGACAGGCGGGTAAGAAGTGCGAACAGGGGTTTCTGGTTGTGTGCAACTTTCTCCATCATGGGTTCTGCACATACACCCATAAATCGTACACCCCCCGTTTTCATCCCAGCAATCAGCGTGGTGAGGCGTATGGCATTCCGCGCAGAATACAATATCGTCATCCGCTTTCATCGGCCAGCGGCAATAGGGGCATTTTATTTGTGATTCAACAACGATGGCCTCGGCTGACATAGTTATCTTTTTGCCCTCAGTTTTATGTATAGTGCTTTCGCACAACTAATCTGCCGTTCAATATGGTCGGTGACAAAAGCCACATCTGCACTGTTGGCATTAGGATTGATTGCCGCTTTTTGTTTTTCTAGTTCCGCAATGTGCGCAAGTATGTCAGAAAAAAGATGTTCGCGCGGGTGAAGCCATCGCCTAAGGCGCATTAGTCACCATCCCATTCGCCAACAGTTTCTATAACCTGGTGGATATTCCTATGTGTTATACCCATTTTGTATTTACACTTGCTGCACATTGTTTTTCCCATAGCCAGTGCAACTTTTATTTCACACCGCCACAGATTTGATAATTCCTTGCCGCAGAATGGCTTGAGCCACTCGCCAAATTCTTCGACATGAAAAACCTTCCCGTCAGACTCGTACAACACATACAACTTCTTTGCCATTACCCAATCTCCCAATATGGTTTCGCATCAGATTCAGATATTAATCCTTGCTTAATAGCTGACAGAAGTGCAGCCCTAAGCGTCTTATGCCGCTTGCCATCATCTTCGTGATAGCAAACTGTTTCCTTGTTAGATGATTCGCAAATGATACCAATTGCACTTCGCCCTGAAATGACTTGCCCGTCTGTCAGGTCGGATAATTTCATTATGTTTCCTCCACATCGCCATACTTTTTATGCAGTCTTTCGTATGTCTTAAGTTCCTGCGCCTTCTTTTTCGCTTTCTTCGTTGCAGCAGCTTTCTTTGCAGACACTCGACGCTTCATTCGTCTTTCGTATTCTTTGTCTGTCTCTGGTCTTTCTCCATACAAGCCATTCTCTTCATACCAACCATCATACTGTATGTTCAATCCAGTATACCCACCATCAGTGTATTGTTTACGCAAACCTTCAAGATAACTAATGGCACCATCAAGTGGCCCATCTATACGGTCAACTGATATAACTAGTATTTCCTCAACCATTTTTCGCTCATCGCTACCCATTATTGCCCTCCAGTAATAGCCCATCTAATACGTTGCCACCAATTAGGACGCTGCTTAGTTTCGGCACGGGTAATTACTATGTACCCCTCTGCTATTGTTGTTCGTAGAGAAATTCGCAAGTTGGGACACTCAGAATACAACCACCTATTGACGAGCGTTTCCATACTTGACAAATCTGATAGCACTCCTAATAGTGCATCCTCGCATGTCTCGTATTCTACATCACGTATTGGCTTGTCCATTATTAGCCTCCAACGCATCCTCCACTGTATCGTATACGGTTATCATTTGTTCACATCTAGTGGGCAATCTAGACAGCTTTTGGTGCATGGAGTGTTTCGCTTCTCGATGAATATATTGAAAGCGGTTACAGTTGCATCTTGGGCTTCGTCCATGGTAGGTGCTGTTCCTTTTGCAACTGTTACTATTGTGCCTACGGCTGGATATGGTGCAGGGCGGGTACAAATTATCTTCCAAACATATTCAGTGTCACCATCTTTGTGTGCGTAACCAGTTACTCCAAAAAATATATTTTTCCATATATCTCCAGGGCCAGGGTCTACGTTCAATTCCTCAAAAATAATATCAGATGATTCAGTTCTGTATACTGGCGTCCACTCCATATTGCATTCTTCGCCACCCATTATTGGCCTCCAGTGCTTCTTGAACAGTATCGTAAATCGTGACGGTCTGGCCCAACCCTTCAAATGTCTTTACACGAGCGTGTGCGTGTTTGCTGAAGTAGTGTTTGCCCTTTGTATGCGTATCGTTGTCCAGGAAGTCGTAGATGCGCACATCGGTCTTGTTGGGGCTAAGCCTCAGGCCCCTGCCCATTCTTTGTTGGGTACGACCTTCAGCTTCCCCAGCAGCCGAGTTAATGACAACTTCCAGAGCAGGAATGTCGCAGCCTAGGTCTAGCACAGGGCTGCCCACAATTATGCCTGAAGATTGTTCAGCAAACTCATTAATCTTTTTCTCAGATACGCTCCTCGAATCTTTTCCGCTCAAAAATATCGGTGTTGTATCACGTAAGTATTGTTCTATCTGCTCAAACTGTTCTGTCCACGAAACGATAATCAATACTTTTTGTCCCTGTGTAACATAATGGTTGGCAATATCCGCCACCATATTGTTGCGTTCCTCGTTTCGCACAATACACTCTCGGTATAAATCAGTCCAGTGTGGCTTATGATTTCCGACCTGCTTCTCCCCATCTTCGTCAGTATATTCTCCGAAGATTAGGCGTGGCGGGTTCAATCCGCACCGAATAAATCTGACATCTGCCTGCGCCAAGTACCCACTATCCTGCAACTCATCAGTCTTCACACTCGCAATTATAGGCCCTGTGTTCGCATAGAGATATTGGTCTTCTAATTCGCTGCCCCTAAATGGCGTTGCTGTTTGTCCGATGCGGTAGTACGCAGGACAATGATTTATCATCTCGAACCATGTCTTCGCCGCTGACTTCTGGTATTCATCCACCACAATAAAATCTCTTGTGGCAAGGAAATCTTTCGCTCTTGCGCGTTTGGATTTGTGAGAAAGTGCCCCCATTGTTGCTACTACCACAGGCTCCTCT
>Ga0307928_10003867_pt1 | contig 11420 bp, 9 predicted proteins | sample AceLakmetagen232_FD_201815 | JGI IMG/M metagenome (GOLD analysis project Ga0307928, IMG submission 201815) | Saline water microbial communities from Ace Lake, Antarctica - #232 | ecosystem: Environmental > Aquatic > Non-marine Saline and Alkaline > Saline | place: Antarctica: Ace Lake...
GAAGATGCCCTAGAATCTACTATAAAGGCAGTTCCGATGGGAAGAATTGGCGATCCTATGGATATTGCGGGATTAGTGATATATCTCGCATCAGATAGTGCCGACTACATAACCGGCCAGATAATCGCTGTTGATGGCGGATGGACCCTTAGATAAATAAATGCGGTTAATACTGATTCAATCTATCAAAATCTTTTTTATAAAATTAGTATCCTGAACTGCTAGATTTTTCTTATAAATAAAGATTTATTTTTCAATAGTGAATTATCAACACCTGCAATAATAACAACTTTTATTGACTCAATAGTTTAAATTACCTAAACTTAAGGTATGCTCGATAAGTTAACTGCCTTATTTTGCCCTCAATCCATTGTTGTGATTGGTGCCTCTAGATCTCCCGAAAAAATAGGAGCGGTAGTACTCCAAAATATTCTGGACTCTAAATTTCCCGGAAAAGTTTATGCAGTTAATCCCAACGCAGAAAAAATAGGCGAGATAAAATGTTTCGAAAGTGTGATAGCCCTTCCCGAGATACCTGATCTAGCTGTAATTGCCATCCCTAAATTTATCGTTTTAGACGTTATGGAACGTGCAGGCAAAAAAGGAATAAAAAATTTTGTAATTTTAACGGCTGGATTTAAAGAAACAGGCTCTGAAGGAGCCAATTTGGAAAAACAATTAGCGGAAATTACAAAAAAATATGAAATGAACATACTGGGTCCAAATTGTCTAGGATTTGTCAATAAAAACTGCCCCATTAATGCAACCTTCGCCCATGTTTCTGATCAATCCGGTAATCTACGGTTTATATCCCAATCCGGAGCTATTGCTGCAAGCCTTTTCGATTGGTGCGATTCCGAAAATTTAGGCTTTAGCGAATTTGTAACACTTGGGAACAAGACTGACATTAACGAAGTCGACGTTTTGAATTACTTTTTCAATAAAAACCAAAATGAAATTAACACATTAGTAGTGGAAGGAGCTGCAAAAGTTGATCCTATTGGAATGTACTTAGAATCAATATCAAACGGAGAAAAATTTATTGAAATTGCCGAAAAAATAACAAAGAAGAATCCTTTATTTATTATCAAGCCCGGAAAAAGCGAGGCAGCTGCCTTAGCAATGCAATCACATACAGGAGCAATTGCAGGATCAAATGACGTTTTAGAAACGGCTCTAAAAGATGCGGGAGTTCTTCGTTGTAATACGCTTGAAGATTTTTTTGATGTAGCTAAAGCTTTCTCATGGGAAGATATTCCGCAAGGTCCTAAGGTGGCAGTGGTTTCAAATGCGGGGGGACCCGCAGTAATTAGTGCAGACGCAATAATCAAAGAAGAACTGGAGGTAGCAAAATTCAATGACCAAACAAAACAAAAGCTGGCTGAGGCTCTTCCTCGAGCAGCAACAATATTAAATCCTGTAGACGTAATGGGGGACGCACTCCCGAATCGTTACGCTAAAGCTATTGAAATAGTCCTTAAAAGCGGTCAATGTGACGCTTTGGTAGTCATTTTAACTCCACAAATCGTTACGCAGGTGAAAGAAACAGCGGAAATAATTGGTCAAATGTCAAAAAAATATCAAAAGCCCATTTTCTGCTCATTTATCGGAGGAAGGTTGGTCTCAGAAGGAATACAAAAACTTAACGAGTATAAGATCCCTTCCTTCAACTATCCTGAAAGGGCAATTTCAGCCATTGGAGCAATGTGGAAATTCAGTAAGCAAAGACAAAAAATCACACAGCAAATTCAAGATATAAACGTGTTAAACAAATTGATCTTACCTGAAAAAGCAACTAAAACTCTAAAAGATGCAATTGAAAAAAACCAAAAAGCATTGGATAATCTGGAAGCTAGCGAAATAGTTTCCAGTACGGGAATAAACGTGCCCCCAACAACACGACCAGAAACTTTGCAAGAAGGAAAAGAGTTTGCTGAAAAAGCGGGCTATCCAGTCGTCTTAAAACTTTCCTCTCCGGGACTTATACATAAAAAAGATGTGGGGGGCGTTATTTTAGGCATTAAAAACCCCAAGGACCTGGAAAAAGCTTGGGATACATTAGAAAGGAAGGTAGAGTATCTAGACTCTACTATAAAAGAAAATGTACACTTCCAAATTCAAAAAGAAGTCGTTTCCGGGGTGGAAGTAATTGTGGGTGTAAAAAGAGATCCGACTTTCGGACCGGCGCTTCTTTTCGGAGCAGGAGGTTCATTGGCCGAAATGATCGCGGATAAAAATCTGCATTTACTGCCGGTGGATATAAATGCCGCCAAAGAGTTGGTACAAAACTCCAAGATCTATAAACTTTTGAAGGGAAGCGAAAGCGATCCTTCCTATGCGCTGGATAAATTATATGATCTAATTATCCTTCTGAGTAAATTGATGGGTGAAACACCAGAAATTGCTGAAATAGAAATAAATCCGGTGATAGTAAGCTTTAATAATGTTTATGCTGTAGACACTAAGGTATTTTTAGAAACTAAAAAACCACAAGTTCCACGTCCAAAATTTAAAACCGCCACTATTTTATCTGCAAAACATCTTGCAGGAAAAACTCGCTATTTCGAACTAGATTTAAATACTCCCTATAAATTTGACCCTGGGCAGTATATTAGTGTAAAAGTATCCAGCAATAGAATAAACTGCTATTCGATTGCGGATCAAAAAGATGATGAGCACTTTAATTTGCTTGTTGACTCAACACCGGGCGGTCTAGGTTCCAAGTTTTTTGACGCACTAAAACCAAGGGATAAAATTACATATATTGGTCCTTTTGGGACTTTAAAACTAGAACCAGATGATGGGGCTGAAAACCTATTATTTTTAGCTACCGGATGTGGTATTGCTCCCTTTAAATATATGATAAAAACCTTGTTAGAAGATGAGGATCTTAATAAAAATATTTCTTTATACTTTGGCATAGATAAATATGAAAATATAATATTAGAAAAATACTTTAGTGAATTAACTCAGAAACATCCTAATTTCAAATTCAAGATTTCGGTGGAAAAGCCAAATAAAAAATGGAAAGGGCATACAGGTTTTATTAATGAATTAGTTAAAAATGACTATCCGGATGCAAGCAATTGTTCTGCTTATCTTTGTGGTAGCAAGTTTATGATTAAAGACACTAAAAACATACTTTTAGATAACGGATGCGCTCCAGCAAGAATTTACACAGAACAATTTTAAATTCTAGCAAAAATTGAAGAAATAGTAATATTTCCTTATTCAGAAATCTTTTCTATCGCACCAAAAGGGCATACTTTTTCGCCACCACATGTTTCAAGTTTCTCTTGATCAATAACCTTCGCTTTACCGCCGTCTTCTATTTTAGTGGCTCCCGGACACTGACTTATACATACTTTACAACCAGTACATTTTTGCTTATTTACTCTGTAAGTCATTTTTAATGGTTTTCTTTCAAAAATTTATACAAATTAACCTTCTTTTCATTAGAAAGATTAAGCTCTTTTAGATTTTTTGGTAAATAAGTAGGTTTATCAACTTTATAAAACAACCCTATAGGTATCGGGGTATCGCTTGAAGTATTATAATCCCACTCTCTTATTTTATTTAAAGCCTCTTGATACGAACTTAAATTATTTTCATCTAATTCATAAATTTTCTCATTATAAAAATCACTAGTATCAAAAAAGGAAACACAAGGCTGAAGTATATCTATAAATGAAAATCCTGGGTGCTTTATTCCTTTTAAAATTAAACTCTCTAAATGCTTTGGTTTCATAGAGTATCCTCTGGCGACAAAGGTTCCATTAGCTGCAAGAACAATTTCTAAAGGATTTATAGGTTTTTCTACACTCCCTTTTGGAGTGGATTTACCTTTAAATTTTTGGGGAGATGTTGCTGTAAATTGCCCTGTTGTTAAAGCAAATGTTCTATTATTATGAACCAAAACAGTAATATCAATATTTCTCTTAGCAGCGTGTAATAAATGAGAAATCCCTTCGTTATAAGTACCACCATCCCCGGCACAAACAATAACCTTTAAATTAGGGTTTCCTATTTTTATTCCCTGAGCTGAAGAAATAGGGCGTCCATGTAGAGAAGAGAAAGTATTTAAATTTAAATAATCAATTATTTTGGAACTGCAACCAATTCCACTTACTACTACAATATCTTCTTTGTTGGTACCTTCATTTATTAACGAGGTAATTACATTTTTTAGCGTGCCTATAATTCCAAAGTTACTACAACCCGGACACCACGTTTTTTCTGCATATGTATCTAAATTTATATTTTCATTTAGCATATATTTAAAAATCCCTTAATTCTTCTACTATCTCGCAAGGTAAAAATGGTCGGGCATTGTATTTTAGAACTTTTTTGTTTATTTTAATTTGATAAGAATTCAGAACTTTACCCAATTGCCCTAAAGCATTTGTTTCAACTAATGCAATCCTCTCAATTCCTTGTAAAGCTTTTTTCATTTGTTCCTGCGGGAAAGGCTCTAATAATAATGGTTGCACCATTTTAACACCTAATCTTTCAGAAGCTTCTTTCACCGCACCTTTCGAAGACCCCCAAGTAATAATAGCTTTCTTACTTTTCTTATTCCCATAAACATTTACTGCATTTAAGTTATTAACTTCGGCTTTCATTTCCTTAAATTTTCTTAGTCTCTTATTTTGCATATTCTCCACAGCATCTTCTTTTTCTACTGTGATACCAAATTCATCATGCTCATAGCTATTTGCTTTACAAATTACGTTTTTTTGCCCCGGAAATGCAAGAGGGGATACTCCTGTTTTAGTTTCTTTATACCTTTGATAGTTTCCCTCTTTGTTCCAAAGAGAAGGTTTCTCAGGTTCTATATTATCTAAGGTTTCTTTATTAAAAGTAAATGTGCTTTCGGAAATTTCTTTGTCTAGTAACAAGACTACAGGTGTTTGATATTTCCAGGCTAAATTTAAAAGTTTACCTGCCCAAAAACAGGCTTCATTTGCATCTCCGGGAGCTGCAACGAATTTTAAGATATCACCATGTCCCACATTCAAAACAAAAGAAAGATCTCCTTGAGCATTATATGTGGGAACTCCAGATCCAGGGGACATTCTCTGACTTTCTACAAAGACTAAAGGAATCTCACTTTGCACAGCTAAGCTAAGTGTTTCTGACATTAAAGCAAAACCACCTCCGGAAGTTCCCACCATGGTTCTAACCCCAGTATAAGCTGCACCAGCAGCCGCATTTGCAACACCTAACTCATTCTCTAGCTGCACTGTCTTCACACTAAATTTATCTTTATTGTAAGCTAAATAATGAAGTATGCCGGTAGCCGGGGTCATTGGATACGCAATATAAAGATCTAACCCCGCTTTAACTGCACCTAATGAAAGGGCCTCATTGCCTGTCAGAAGAGGATTAACCTCTCGATCCAAATCTTCTATTACACCCAAGTTCTCAGCTTCTTCATACGATTTTTTTGCTATTTTTAAATTTAATTCTTGATCTTTTTGAAATTCTTTTCTTATAACTTTTTCTAAAATATCCCATTTAATACCAATGACTTTGGCAAAGGAAGCAAGGAGAACAATGTTTTTCATTATGGGAAGTCCCTTTGATTCTTCTACAACTCTATTTAAGTCTATACCTAGGGCGTTTTTATCAAGGAGAGTTGTTTTAGTAGAATCGTAAATTATAATCCCTTCCTTTGTCAGATCTTTTTTATGTTCATTTACGGTTTCGTTATCTAAAGCCAATAGAAAATCTAAACTTTGTTTATGAGAAAGAGCCTCATAACTAGAAGCTCGAATTTGTGAAAAACTTTGCCCTCCTCTAATTAAGGATTGATAATCATCATATATAAAAATGTTATAACCCAATTGAGAAAATAACTTAGCTACAACTAAACCTGTTTTTCTCGAACCTTGTCCTGCTTTTCCTCCTACAAGAATTGAATAATCTTTATTATTGGCAGTCATTTATATTTAATATTAAATAAACAATAAAACTCGTGAAAGTAAATACCTATAAGAACTTTCTAATAAAGTGTAACATAGATATTTAATGAAAAATCTTTTTTATTTTCATACTTTAGTTTTAAAAAACACGATATAATCACGAATTCTAATATATAAAAATTTGCTATTATAGGAAAAGAAATTTATGGATTTTGGCAGCATCAAACTACAATATAAATCCGATAGTATTAGTGTTTAGAATAACAGGAAAGGTTACGCTGTCCCATCTATATCCTGAAAAAGAGTAGGGTTCTAAACCGACATGCTAAGCCCTTCAGGTTTTGTAAAAACCTGAATGGGCCAATGTAAATATGAGCGAATGCGGGTATTTCATTGATTGAGGTAGGAATTCGAACTTTAGTTACGAATCTACAATACACTTAATGAGCGTAGCGAATTTAGTGGTTTTGGATGCTCAATGAGGTGTTAGTGAATTCAAACGAAGTGCAGAATGAACTTAACCGAATTAGTCCCCGAAGGGGGACAACAGGAGCGTTAGCGACGGATTGCCCTGCTTCCCAGCCATGAATTTAAAATAGGCTGATTTTCCTCTAAAACAATCTCTGTTTCAACCTCCAAAGTTCTAAAATCGTCCCATTTATTCAGCCAATACAGCCAGGAGAGAATTCGCACAAGGTAATATCACAGGATGATAGAATAATTACGTGCAACAGCAAAAACACCCACTCAACAAACAACAAGAAATATTTTTGGAGCTGATTTTAAAAAACCAAAACATAACAACCATTTTAGACATAGGATTTATCGACGAAATATTCAAGCAAGTGGGTTGCTTTAAAACCCACTAATTTAGTAGCAAAAAAGGTTCGAACTTGCTTTTGTAATTGTAAGTTTGTTAAAATAAAGTTGTTATGAACAAAAAAGCTGTATATGTACTGGTTGTAACTATCAGTTTGCTATTTGTTTTTGGATTTCTTTATTACCAAAACAAACAAAAACAAGAGATTAATACTTTACCAGGGGAAACAGTAGATGATTTATCCGATATTGTAATTCCGCCAGAGTTTACGGATGATTTAGATAAGGGTTACTTTATTCGATTCGAGGACAACTATGTAGTGTACAAAAGAGACACTACGGAGATTAAAATGTTATTGAACGAAAGTTTACTTCTAACTCAAAACAATCAGGAAGCAACGAAAAGCGATTTTCAATCAGGTGATATTGTATCTCTTCGGATAATTGAGACTTTTCCAGGCGTAAGGGAAGCTGCCATTATCACAAGGTATCCTTAGAAATAGCAAATTGCGGAATTGTCAATTTTTTGTTTAAGTTATTAACTATGTTCTAACTTTACATATAGGACCAAAAGGTCCCAGACCGGCCTGCTCAGCCATTCAGGTTTTGTAAAAACCTGAAAGGGTTTACGTAAATGCGAAGTACGGCGCTTGAGGTGGAAAGATATTTTGGACACTTCAACATTGACCCAATCCTTTTAGTTCTGGCTTAAAAGCGGATATATCCTCTTACGAGTATTTGTGTTAATATTCAGATGTGAAGATAAACTCCCATGATTTATCCAAAAGTTTAAAAAAATATTCAAGCAAGTGGGTTGCTTTAAAACCCACGACGACAAAAGTTGTTGCTACAGGAAATAGTCCTAAGAGTGTACTAAAAAAGGCGAGGAAGATTGGTATAGACAGTCCAGTGTTAACAAGAGTGCCAAAGGATTACGGAACCTATATTCTGTAAATGAAATTTAAATATCGAAAGTTTCCTGTTGACAAAGAAAACTGCCCATTTCCAAATAAAAAATCTGCATTAAGGCCAGTTGTCCAAATAGATTTTGAAACAGCTGAGGGTAAGTTTGGATATTTAGTACTGATAGACTCTGGGGCTGATTATTGTATTTTCCATGCCTCAGTTGGCAGATTATTGGGATTGGATATAGAGAAAGGTAAACCACTTACTTTCTTTGGTACCTCTGGGGAACCTCAAAAGGCCTATTTTCATGAAATTACCTTTAAACTAGGAGGGCATCCGCACACATGCGAAGTTGGATTTTCAGATGAAATGGAAAAACTAGCCTATGGATTGTTGGGTCAGGACGGCTTCTTTAACAAGTGGGCTGTAAAGTTCGAGTATCATAAAGAACGGCTGGAACTAAAAGAAATTGCGACAAAACCATAAGTTATAGCCAGATACAAAAAATTAAAAACGTAGCTTTGATAAAGGTAGGAATTCTAACTTTAGTTACGAATCTACAGTACGCTTAATGAGCGAATTGCCCAGCACCCTCCCCATCCATGAAATTGACACTCCCTAGAGTGTGTAATAACATGTTGTTACTATGACATACAAACAAAAAATAACGAAAATTGGAGACTCAATGGGGATTATAATTCCAAAGGAAATCCGCGATTCTCTGGGAATCACTTTAGATACAGAATTATATCTGGAGCCTGGAGCAGACAATAAAACAATTGTGCTGAGTTCCGAGAAGCCTGACACGGTAATTGATCCACAATTTTTTGAACTTGTGAAAAAAGTTGATAAACAATACTCCGTTGCCTTAAAGGAACTAGCCACTGAATGAAGTATTTGACCGTTGCAGAAGTGTTTTTGATTCATGAATACGAGCTGCAAAGATATGGGGGGTTTCCTGGGCTACGAAGTATTGAATTGTTGGAGTCTGCCGTTTTCCGTTCCCAAACCTCGTACGGAGGGAAAGAGTTGTACAAGACACTTTTTGAAAAAACATCCAGCTTGATTCACGCTCTTATCTCCAATCATCCTTTTTTTGATGGCAACAAAAGAACAGCAATGGTTTCAGGAGCAGTCTTTTTACTGTTAAATGGACATTCCTTGGAACTTGCTCAAGAGAGGTTTGTAAAAGTTGGTTTAGATGGTGCAAACAAAAAGTTGCTACCCAAGGATTTAGCAGTATTTATAGAGGAAAGTTCAGTTAGAACATTGGTTAATTACTGATGAGTCTTAAAGTCAGCTGCGCGGGCTTCCCAGGTTCGGTGCACATCTAAAATACTCACCGCAATTACCCATCTTTCCTATTCATTGGCCGGAAAGCGATTTTCTTGATGTATAATCAATCACATGAAGTGGTTAAACTTTCTACATTTATACCAGCCAGCCAATCAACAGAAAGATATTCTTGAGTCTGTAGTTAAAGAAAGCTACTTGCCGATTTTCCGAAAGATCAATCAAGTGGAAAAACTAAGTCTAACGATGAATATCACAGGGTCTTTGTTAGAGCTTTTTGAACGAGACGGATATACAGAGCTTTTAGAGCTTATTAGAACTGTGGTTAAGGAAGGAAAGGTTGAGTTGACCGGATCCTGTAAATTCCATGCCTTTCTGCCATTAATACCCAAGAAAGAAATTAAGCGTCAGATTTTGCAAAATAATCAAACTTTGGAAAGAGTTTTGGGTTTTCCGTATAAACCGAAAGGGTTTTTCCCTCCGGAAATGGGGTACCATCCAAAAATGGCCACATTGTTAGAGGATTTTGGATTTGAATGGATCATTATGGATGAGGTGGCCCAATTTGTGAACAATGAGTTTCCTCGACCCAACAAGCTGTATGTAATAAAAGACACTAATCTAAAAGTATTTTTTAGAAATCGTCGGGTAAGTAATTTGATTATGAGCGCGGTTGCAAGGGATACTCAGACTTTAAAGCAGTCGCTGAAGGATGATTTTGTATTTCCTTATTTGGTAACTGGTATGGATGGAGAGACGTTTGGCCATCACAGAATAGGTTTTGAGAATTTCTTATTTGAGGTACTTGATGATCCTGATTTTCAGACCACGAGCATGCGCAATTTTCTTTCCGAAAGCGCTACCCAATCCTTGGAAGAGGAGGTTGTAGATCCAAGGCCTAGTACTTGGGCCAGCAGCATTTCGGACATAGAAAAGGGAATCCAGTTTTTATCTTGGAAAGATCCGGGAAACCCAATTCATGCAGAGCAACGGGAGTTTTTAGATTTCACACTAGACTTGGTTTATAACTATCCAGAAAAGGCAAAAAATTATGATGAAGTTCGACATAAAATGGATATGGCTTTAGCCAGTGATCATTTTTGGTGGGCTTCGGCAAAGCCTTGGTGGAGTTTGGAAATGATTGAGGACGGAGCTTTTAGATTTTTGGATGTTATTCAGTCTTTGGGAAATGTGTCTGAGGAAGTTCTTTACAAAGGATATAAATATTACATGTCTATCGTTTCGCAGGCTTCCGCATGGCAAAGAGAAGGCATTGTACGTCAAATGGCTGTAGAACAAAATGAAATTTTACGAATTCCCTTCAAGGACCGAACATTTGGAAAAGGTGGTGCGGAAGAAGGAGTTTATTGGGCTTTTATTGATTTAATGAAGGAGCAAGAAAAAGAAGCTGCAGAGAAAGGTGATTATGAGAAAGCCACTTTGTGGAGGGACGCGATTTATAAGTTGGACAACAAATACGACATTTACGATACCATAAATGTTATTGATCTTTTACGCTTGGAGGTTGGTAACGGCAGGGTGGAGGAGGTTATTGAGAGGTATAAGAAAGAGTATGGGAAGTTAAGAGGCGGCCAGCCAGAGCAAAGAGGCAGCTAGGTTCGTTTTCTCTTAAGTGGATTACACTAAAATCTATTTCTGCTATGCCTTAGATAAACTGTAGCTGTAACATTCCCATTATGGTAAAAATCTTTCGCCGGATAATAAGCGCTCACATCCAAATATCTTTCGGGTATTAAATCTTGGTTTAGTTGATTATTATTAACGTCTACAAAGAACATTGTTTGCCTCCCATTGTAGAGCTTGAACTTCTGCAGATAAAACCTGGCCACGGTGTTGTTGTCGTTGGTATAAAATGGGAAGCCTAGATCGTAGGGTTTTAGATACTCTGCAACCTCATCCCAGTTTCTATAGTAAGGGAATCCGTAAGCAAAAACTTGCAAATCCTGCCTTAGCTTAGGAGTTTTTATTCCCAAGATTTTTGTGTCTTTCCAAGGGTATCCTTTATTTAAAAATGGAATAAAAACAACCGATTGTACTGCTAAAGTCAGTCCTCCTAATAAAGTCACAAAAGCTGTTAAAATAATTTTGTTGGTTAACGACGCTTCCATTCCGATAGCACTTAAAATTATTAATGGAAGAATGAAGTTGTGAATGTGTGTTCCTGAGCTCTTGAAAATTAGTTGAAATAATGTGAAAGGGACTAAAAACCAGATTAGAAGTATTTGTACTTTTTTATCCTCAATCTTTTTTAGTGAGAGAATTGAAAATGCCAAATAAACAAAACTTAAATAAAGCGGATTGTAGAAATTTATTGTGTACAAGTTACTGCTTGGTCTAAGATCTTTTCCCACGACTCTTATCAGTAGGTAAGGAAGTGTGTCGTGTCTAAAAGCACCAAAAATTAGGTAAGGTAAATAGTAAACTCCGACTACTAGACTTAGTGGTAGCAGATATTTT
>Ga0307928_10003868_pt1 | contig 11420 bp, 11 predicted proteins | sample AceLakmetagen232_FD_201815 | JGI IMG/M metagenome (GOLD analysis project Ga0307928, IMG submission 201815) | Saline water microbial communities from Ace Lake, Antarctica - #232 | ecosystem: Environmental > Aquatic > Non-marine Saline and Alkaline > Saline | place: Antarctica: Ace Lake...
TGTTTAATATTCCACAAGGAGAAAATAAATGTGCAATTTATTTAACTTCTTTTAAACCATTTACAAATGCGCAAATGACAAATCTAGAACAAATTCATAGCCAATGGAACGTTCCAGTTATATTAGTAGCAATTGGAAATAAAAGAAATATAAAAGGAGAAAAATTTCATTTAACTGATAATTTAATTTCTGGTCAGATGAAAACTTTATCAAACTTTAACAAAAACTTAATTCCAGCTTTTATGTTATTAGATACATGGAATTTAAAAGAAGTTTTTGAATTTTGTAGACCTCATTTTGAACCTCTTATTATTTTTACTGATGTAGGTAAAAAATCAGAATTATCACTTCAACTATTTTATGAAGAAGAAATTATGGGTGGAAAAATTAATGCTCTCCCAGAATTTAATATAGGAGAAATGGAAAATAAAGATTCTTTAGCAGGATATAGAGCAATTGAAGATGGTAACGGAAGTTTATTTATGGAAGTAACTCCAAAACCTATTCATAATTTTTATGATAGTATAATAAATGAATATAGAACTTGGGAAGGGGCAGAAATTGCTCAATTTGAACCTATCAAATATCCTGAAATAGAAAGATAAAATAATTTTTAATCATGAAAAAATTAAATGAAGACGTAATTATTAATGATCCTCAATTAGCGCAACAATATGCTAATGGACAAACACAACTTATTAATAATGATAAACAAATTAATGCTCTTCAACAGCAAATAAATAAAATTGAACAAACAAAAGTTCAAATTAGTAAAAAAATGGCTGAAATAGAACAAAAAGCAGCTCAAAATCAAGGTACTGAAAAATCTCCGGAACAAACTCAAATTGATCAAGCTGCACAAGCTGCACAAGTTGCAGCAACGAATGCAGCAACAACAGCTCAAGGTAACATAACTTCAGAATCTTTATTAGAAAAAATTAATGAAGATATGAATGAAAAAGAAAAAATTCAATTAGAAATTGATCAATTAGCTGATCAATTAGTTTATTTAAGTGAACATGGTGGTGAAGCAATTGAAATTGAAGAATTACATGATGAAATTCAAGTTTTAGCAAACCAATTGAAAGAAACAGATTTTGAAACAATGCAATCAGAGTTGCATGATCCTCAAGAAACACCTTGGCAATCATTTCAACCTGGAGAAAATTCAGATTTAGATCAAAACTTAGATTTGGGAGAATATCCAATTGATGAAGCCGATGAAGAAGAACCACGATTTACTAATATGGTTGGTTTTCCTTATGATGTAAATAAAGAAGGTCGTGCTATTAAAAAACATTCTCCTATAAGATCACCTCGTCAAAGAAAACTCAGACCATGGTCAGATGTTAAATTAGATAAATATGATCAATTTGATAGAGATATTACAGATTTAGAAGATGATATTGAAGAATTAGAAGAAGAAATAAAATATGAATTGGAACAATATCAATCTCCAAATTATGATGGTATTGAAGGAGAAATGGAAGAATTTTGGGCACATATGGCTGAAAATGAAAGAGAAATTCTAAATACAGGAATGTATAAAAATGATGAAGAAAAAATTAAAGCTTTAAAAGATGTTGGATCAAAAAATCCAAAAGATTTATTAGATAATTATTACTATTATTATCCCGAATATGATCCACGTTTAATTAAATCTAAAAAAAATATAAATAAAGTAGTTAAAAAAATCCAAAATCAAATTGATAAACTTAACAAAAAAATAGAAAAGAAAAACGAACAAAGAGAAAAAATGGGATGGCCGGTTTATAAACCACCGGTTTATGATTCTTATAATCCAATGTCTAAAGATAATTTTTATAATTTAAATGAAGAAAATACTGAAGAAAATGATTGGTATTTAAGACGATTTGAGTGGCAGGATATTCAAATACCAACTGGATATGAATTTTCCGGAGTAAGTACTTGGGGTTCAGGACACCAATCTCCTTATATAAATAAAGTTGGTAGTTCAAAAGGAATTATGATAACAGGTTCTGATGAAATGGGATATGAGTTATTTAGTAATAAAAATGAAATAACTGATACTGCTACAACTAAACAAGAAGCTTTAGATAAAACCATTATAATGTTATCAAAATTACATGAAACTTATGTAGAAATGGAAGGTGAAGAAAAACGTCAAGAATCTAAAGAAGATTATTTAGATGAAGATTATGTTTTTTATGTTAAAATAAATGAAGAAGATAATGAATTTATAGGAAAAATTTTTAAAATAAGTCCTGATGGAGATTGGTATGGAATAATTAAAAAAGGAGAAGATGATTCATTTGAGAAAATTTCTTATGAACCTGAATACGATGAAATCGATATTATTGAATTTCTAGGTGATAGTTATGATAATATAGAAATTATTGATATTCATGAATTTAATGAGTATATTGAAGATGATAAAGAACTTCCGGAAGTAGATGAAGATGTTATAGGTGGAGGATCATGGCCATCTAATTCTATTGCAAGTAATTAATATGATTAATGTTACTATAACGTATCAAAACGTTTAAAAACTAAATGAATATATAAAATAAAAAAATAAATTAATGTTATATTATGAAAAAACAAAATTATGTACCAACCACATTAGGAGAGTATCTTAATGAAAATAGATCAATAACTTTAACAAGAAAATATGGGGATAAAGATCCTGTAGTTGTTGGATCAAGAGCTCCATTAAGAAATAAAGTATTATCCTTTGTGGCGGAAAATGTTAAAGTATCAAGAGTGAATCTTAAAAGATTTATTGCTGGTCTTAATGAAACTTCCAAAAATCCTGTCGCTGCAGCGAATATGTGGCTTAAAAGAAATTCTAAGTTTTTTATAACAGAAAATAAAAGTGGTGTAATTAACTATAAACTTTCTAAATTAGGAGAAAAATTAATATCCAGAACTCAATCAACGGAAGTTGGATCTTTATCTGAAGAAACTAAAATTAAATCTAAATTAGATAAGAAAAAAGACCATGATTTTATTGATAAAAAAACTGGAAAAAAAGGAATTTCTGATGAAGATGAAAAAGATGAAGATGAAATAAAAGAATCTAGAAAAGAAAGAGTTGCTAAAATTGTTGAACAAATTAAAGTTAAAAGACGTGAAGCGTTAAAACTTAATGAAGCAGAAGATGAAGAGAAAGATGATAAAAAAGATGAAGAGGAAGATGATAAAAAAGATGAAGATGAAGATGATAAAAAAGGTGAAGATGATAAAAAAGGTGATGATGATAAAAAAGATGGGGATGAAGAAAAATTTGATGGAGATGATCCTGGTGAAGAAGGTGATGAAGGAGTAGCAGGAGATGATTTAGGAAATGTTGATAATGCAGTAACTGATGAAACATCCGATGATAGAGTAGAAATTACAGAATTTATTATTACAGTTGATGATGTTGAATCTGCAATTGAAGAACTTAGTGATCTTGGAATAGAAGCATCGGAAGTTACTGATGAATTAGCTCCTGAAGGTGAAGATGAATTAGCTCCTGAAATTGGTGGAGATGAATTAGCTCCCGAAATTGGTGGAGAAGATGATTTAGAAAATCTTGGAGCTCCTGAAGGTGAAGATGGTGGTGTTGAAGATTTTAATTTAGATCTTGAAGGTGGAATTGAAGGAGAAGAGGAAGAAATTAAAGATGTACCTGATGTTGAAGAATCTGTAACTGGAATGGAAAAAGAAGAAAAAAGAATGGATCCAAATCTTGTTGAAAAAGATGAAGATGAAGATGAATTTAAAATGGATGATCTTGAAAATTTTGATGGCGGTGATAAACTACCTGCTGATGATAAAGTTGGTGATCCAGGAGCAGAAATTGGTGATGAACTTTCACTTGATACTCCAGAAGGTGAAAATCTTGACGCTGTTGATAATTTAGATGCTGTTGATGATCTTGAAGGTGAAGCTCCAGTTGAAGATGTTGGACCACAAATTAAAGTTGATGCTAGTAATTGGGATGTACTTAAAGGATGGTTAGAAGGAAAAGGTGTTGATATTGAAGAAATGTTCGGTGGAGAAATTGAAATTGAAGGAGAAGAAAGTATGGAAGATGAAATTAGTTTTGATGAATTAGAAGATACTCCTGAAGATGGAAAAGAAAATACTCATGAAGATGGAAAAGAAAATATTCCTGAAGATGAAGATAATGAAAAAGAAGTAGATGAAGCAACAAAAGTTAGTACAACAGGTTATAATCCATCTGAAAAAGAAGTTGATAAAAAATATGATGATAAAAAAGGTGGATTTCAACCAGGAAAAAAAGGAGTAAATCCTTTTCCAAAAAAATAATTTATTAAAAATTTTATAAAAAAGGAGACTTGTTCTCCTTTTTTTATTTAAATATATAAAATAAATACATTAATATGATTAAATTAGTAAAAGAATCTTTAAATGAAGAAAATTTTATAGATATGTATTCTTTTGAAAAAATTCTTCCAAAAAGAAGTAGATATAATTTTAAACAAGCAACTAATAAAATTATAGATGTTTTAGAAAATAATAATGTTAATTCAGAAGACATAAAAAAATATTTAATTACTCTTATTCAAGAAACTACTAAATTATCAACAAATCCAATATTTATGGATTATTAATGAAAAAATATAATTATACATATATTATAACAAATACTGAAAATAAAAAACAGTATGTTGGTGATCACTCAACTAATAATTTAAGTGATGGATATATGGGTAGTGGATCTTTATTATCTAAAGATAAAAAAATATTTGAAAAGAATATATTTAAAAAGAAAATTTTAGAATTTTTTAATACAAAAGAAAAAGCATATAACGCACAAAAAAAATATATTAAAAAATATAAAACCCATATATCACAAGGAGGATATAATAAAAATTGGACAGGAGGACAATGGGCAACTATAGTTTCGAAAGAAACAAGAAAAAAATTAAGTAAAATAGCTAAAGGTAGAAAATTTACGGAAGAACATAAAAGAAAAATATCACAAGCTCTTATAGGAAGAGAAATGTTAAAAAATACTTGTGATAAAATGAGTAAAACTAGACAAAAATTAAATCTTGCAAAAGGGAAAAATAATGGAATGTATGGTAATAGTCATAGTGAAGAATCCAAACAAAAAATGAGTAAAACAAGAAAAGAAAGAGGAACTGAAAAAGGTGAAAATAATCCAAGATTTGATCATACTATTTTTAAATTTAAAAACAAAGAAACTGGAGAAATTTATGAAGGTTATAAATGGAATTTAGCTCAAAAAATAAATTCAAAATCTTCTGCATTAAATGCGGTAATAAAAAAATATCGTCATCATCACAAAAATTGGATAATAATATGAGAGCAAAAACAGTTAAAATTCCCCGCGCATATATATTTGACTGGGATGATACATTAGTTAAAACAGATGCTAGAGTTCACATATATATTAATAATAAAAAAATTAAATCAATTACTCCAGAAGAATATAATACTTATCATAAAAAACCTGAAGAAGAACTTGATCTAAGTGATTTTATTGATCCACGATTTATTCTTAATGCTACAAAATATAAATTGTGGCCAGCTTTAGAAAATATTGCTCATGCAAAAAAAATGGGAAGATCAGATTCTGATATTTATATTTTAACTGCTAGACCTAAAAAAGCACAAATACCAATATATACTTTTTTACATAGAAATAAAATAGATATTCCAATAGATAATATTATTACAATAGGAGATGATGCAGTTGATAAAGTTGATATTGCAGTTAGTAAAGAAAAAATATTAAGAACATTAATGAATCAATATACTAAATTATTCTTTTTTGATGATAGTGCTAAAAATATAAAAATAGCTTCTAAAATTCCAGGAATAAAAACTCGATTAGTAGATTGGAATAAATAAAATAAAATATAATTATGAGAGCATGTCCTTTTTGTAATAGTGGAGAAGGTTGGGTAAAAGAAACTTCTTATTCTGAACCTATTAAATATAGAGTAGAATGTAATATTTGTGGAGCTATTGGGCCTGAAGCTAAAACGGATGAAATGGCTGAAAAAAAATGGGATGGTTTATTAGCACAAATTGAAAATCCTGAAAAATTTGAAGAAGCATTAGAAGAAGAAATGGGTGGCGTATCTGCTCCTGCTGCAACATTAGTTAATACTCCAGGAGTTGGAAGTGCTACACCAGCATCTACAGCTGCTATGACAGGTGCTCAACAAACATCATCTAGTTCATTAGGATCAGGAGATAAATGGGGAGATGGATCAATTTATGATCAAAATGGTAAATTAAAAAATAAGAAAAAGAAAAAGAAAAAAGGTAAGAAAAAAGTAAATGAATCCGGAAATCCAAGAAATTGGTTTAAACTTGATTTTAATGGTGCTAAAACCATTGAAGAATTTAAAGAACTAGTTAAAAAAGAAATTAAGGATGATTTTGTTATTTCAAAAAAAGAATTAGATGTAATGAGTGATAAAGAATTATACAATGTATGGAAAGAAGTTATTTCATATAATTTTGCATCACCATCATGGAACCGGTATGAATGGGAAGAACTAGATGAATATGATCCGTTTGCTGAAGATGAAGAAATATATGAAGGTAATATGAATCCTTACAACAAGGGTAAATTAGTTAGAGAACATTTATAATATATAAATTAAAAATGAATTATCAAAAAGTTTATAATAATATAATTAAAAATGCTAAATCTAAAAATAGAATTAAATTAAGAAAAAATCAAAAAAACTATATTTACTATGAAAAACATCATATAACACCAAAATGTTTAGGAGGCAGAGATAAAGACGATAATTTAGTTTTATTAACCGCAAAAGAACATTATGTTGTTCATAAATTATTAACATATATTTATACAAAAAATAAAAGAAAACTTGTTAATGCTTTTCATAGAATGACATTTGATAAAAATGGAAATCGCAAAATTTCTTCTAGAGATTATGAGTATGCTAAATTTTTAAAAGTAACAACTCCTATATCAGAAGAAACTAGACAAAAAATGAGAGATCATATTTTTACAGATGAACATAGAAAAAAATTAAGTGAATCTCATAAAGGATTAAAATATGAAAATAGAACATTACCATCTATGAAAGGTATGTTAAATCCATTTTATAATAAAAAACATTCTGATGAAACTAAAAGAAAAATGTCAGAAAGTGCTAAAAATAGAAAACCTAATAGATTAGGAAAAAAACATTCTGATGAAACTAAAAGAAAAATGTCAGAAAGTGCTAAAAATAGAAAAAATCGACAAATTAAAATTATGAATTAATTAATGAGAGAAAAAAAAATACAAGAAAATAATATTTCACCTTATGATAAAATAGCTCAAATGATGGCTAAAAAAATGGATGTACCTCAAACATTTAAGAAAAAAGATTCTCGAACTAATACTGTACAACAAAAATTTTCAAAGGAAGCTGATGAACCAGTATTTAATATTCCTTCTTATGAAGATTATTCTAAAAATTTAAAAAAATTAGGAAAAATTAACGAAAAAGAAAATTTAAGGGATGAAAATACATTAAAAGATGTTAAAGCAAAAAATGCTTTAGAAGAATTGGGAATTTCTTTTAAATATAAACCAGCAAAATCTGGTAAAAATAGAGTATTTGTTGTAGAACCTATGAAAGATGTTTTAACTAAATTAGAACAAGGCAGATGGGATGAAATTGGTAGAAATCCTGAAAATACAATTAGAAAATTTGAAAAAGAAGATAAAATTCTTACTATTTTTGCAGAAGGAAAAGATTTGCCAAGAGCCACTATAACTTCCAGCGAAAATGTAGAAGAATCATACGTAATAAAAAAAGTAGTTTCAAATTCACTTGATCCTTATATAAAATAACTATTAAATTTATAATTTGAACCGGAAAATTTCCGGTTTTTTTTATGTTAATCAAAAACTTTAGGTATTTTTGTTAATATAAAAAATAAACTAAGTTATGACAAAAAAAGCCGAAACTATAAAATTTCTTAAAGTAAGAAAAGTAAAATCTCCAACTCGTGCATTTGAATTTGATGCTGGAATAGATTTTTTTGTTCCTGAATTTAATAAATTATTTATTGAACATTTAAAAGAAAAAAATCCTTTAGTTTTTGAAGATTATTCAATTGATGAAAATAAAATAATGTTTGATTCTGGTTCAACATCGGGTACATTAACTATGTCTCAAGATAATGGATCTAAGATTAAGTATGATCTTACAGATAATAATGATTCTATTATTAAATTTGATGATAAAAAAGGAGAAAATTACTTTTTATTACCTCCTCACTCCAGAGTTTTAATTCCTTCTGGAATTAAATCAAGAATGTATTCACCAGGAAGAGCATTAATTGCTGGAAATAAAAGTGGAATTGCAACTAAAAATGGATTAGTTTTTGGAGCTCAAGTAGTTGATTATACATACCAAGGAGAAATTCATTTAAGCTTAATTAATACTTCTACTAAAAATGTTCGTATTTATGAAAATATGAAAATTCTTCAATTTATGGAAACCCCTATTTTTTATTCACCTATTGAAATAATTGATGGACAAGATGATGGAATAAGTAAAAATGCAAATATACGTTTATTTTATGAAGGTTTAAAAGATGATAGAGGTCCGAGGGGATTTGGTTCAACAAATAAAGTTCAAGAATAAAATGAAAGAAATTCGTGTTTATATTGCTAGTCCTTATTCTAAAGATTGGATGCCAAAAAATATAAAAAGACAATTTGATGCAGCTAATAAATTAATGGGATTAGGATATTGGCCATATGTTCCACTTCTTACACATTTTTTAGAATTATATATTCATAGAGAAGAAAGTAAATGGTTAGAATTAGATTTTGTTTATCTTAAAACATGTGATGCATTATTAAGATTAAAACCTGTTGATGATAAAGGAATAGAAATACCAAGTAAAGGAGCTGATTTAGAAGAAAAATTAGCAATAAAAGAAAATATTCCTGTATTTTATTCTATTCCAGAATTAAATGTTCATTTTAAATCAGATCCAGAATTCTATTATAAACAAGGAAAATTCCCAACTTATAATTTATAACTTTGTATTTTCTTAAAAAAGGTTTAACATAAACATTAAACCTTTTTTATTTAATAAGAATATAAAGTTTAAATATTAAATATGGTATTAAATATAGAACAAAAACCAGGTAGATTAATTATTTCATATATTAATACAGAAGGAAAGGTATCTTATTTACAATTAAATGTTCCTTCTTCCCACCAATTTTCATATGTTTATTGTAAACAAAAAAGTAGAGCTCATCCAGGATTAAAATCTTGGGATGGAAAAGATGTTGCCCGAGTCCCAGCTCAGTTTTTAAATAAACATCGTCTGCAAGAATTTTTTATTGATGCTGGAGAAGAACATACTAAACAATTGTTTGATCGTAACATGCCTGATCTTTACGCTTGTGATATTGAAGTAGATGTAACAGATGAAGGATTTGCAGAACCTGAAGATGCTAAAAATAGAATAAATTCAATAGCTTGGGTAAGACATCCAGATTGTTATGTATTTGGTTTAAAACCATTATCTGGAGAAGAATGTGATCAAATTGAGAAAAAGATAAATGACCATGTAAAAAAATCTGGAAAAGAATACAAATTTATATATAAACAATATAAAAATGAAGCAGATATGCTTTATGATTTTTTATATAATTATGCAAGACATGCCCCTCTTATTACTGGTTGGTTCTTTTGGGGATATGATTGGGATTATATTTATAATAGATGTACAAAAAGATTAAATATGGATATATCATTTATGTCACCAACTAGTCAATGGTATGAACATACAATTAAAATTAAAGGGAAAAAAAGAAAAATAATGTTGCCGTATCATAAACTTATTGTAGATTATTTGGCAATTTATAAAAAATGGGATAGAACAGTTGATGTAAAAGAAAATGATACATTAGATTTTGTTTCTAATGCTGCATTAGGAATAAGTAAAATAAAATATCCCGGAACATTTCAAGAATTATTTAATAAAGATTATGATATTCATGTTTTTTATAACGCAGTTGATGCAATATTAATAGAACTTTTAGATGAAAAATTAAAAACAATGAATACATTTCTTGGTCTAGGGAATATTACAAGAGTTGAAGCCATGTCAGCATTTTCACCAATTCAAATGTTAGAAGCTACATTAACAAGATATGCATATAAAAGAAATCAAATTTTCCCGAAAAATTTTGAAAGAAAAGAAAGAGAACATTTTGAAGGAGCATTTGTTTATGAACCTATTCCTAATTTGTATGAATGGGTAGCTGCATTTGATTTTGCATCTCTATATCCAACTATTATGAGACAATGGATGATTTCTATTGAAAATTTTATAGTAAAAGATAAATTATTTGTAGCAAATAATAATCAAATTAAAACTTCTAGTGGAGCCGTTTTTGATGCTTCGTATGAACCGTTAATTCCTGAAATTTTATCAAATTATTACGGACAAAGAAAAGAAGCTAAAAGAATTTCGCAAGAAGCTGATATGGAATTTGCCGAACTTAAAAAAATTAAAAAAGAACGTTTAAACACAACTATTTAAGGGTTGATAAGTTTTTATATATAACTAAATAAAACTATCCAAAAAAATAAACAAAAACAAAAATAAACATATTTAAATATGATCAATGAAACTTATAACGTTGATCAGCTAACTGAGGCCGCTATATCTTATTTTTCTGGAGATACACTGGCCTCAAATGTCTGGATCACTAAATACGCACTTAAAGAAAATGGAAAATATATAGAAAAATCTCCCGATGACACAATAAATAGAATTACTTCAGAAATTCATAGAATGGAATTAAAATTCCAAAACCCTATATCAAGAAAAGAAATTTATAACAATTTAAAAAACTTTAATAATTTTATATTCGGAGGATCAATTTTATTTGGACTTGGTAATAAACATCAAATATCATCATTAGGAAATTGTTTTTTTATAGATAATGCAGAAGATTCTTATGGTGCTATTTTTAATTTAGATGAAACCATGGCACAGATAATGAAAAGACGTGGCGGTGTAGGGATTACTATAGAAAATTTAAGACCTAGTGGATCATTAGTTAATAATTCAGCACAGTCATCAACAGGTGCTGTTTCTTTTATGAATCGTTATTCATCTACAACTAAAGAAGTTGCTCAAGATGGAAGAAGAGGTGCACTTATGATTAGTGGCCATATTAACCATCCAGATAGTCCAGAAATTATAATTAAAAAAGATGATGTATCTAAACTTACTGGTGCAAATATATCTCTTAAAGTTACTGATGAATTTATGAAAGCAGTTGAAACAGACCAAGATTATATTTTACACTGGCCCACAACTAATAAACAACCAACAATTACAGAACAACTTCCTTATAATCAACTTTATAAAAAAGAAGATGGAACTTATAT
>Ga0307928_10003869_pt1 | contig 11417 bp, 11 predicted proteins | sample AceLakmetagen232_FD_201815 | JGI IMG/M metagenome (GOLD analysis project Ga0307928, IMG submission 201815) | Saline water microbial communities from Ace Lake, Antarctica - #232 | ecosystem: Environmental > Aquatic > Non-marine Saline and Alkaline > Saline | place: Antarctica: Ace Lake...
GTCTTTGTTGGCAATTGTAGCGTCTATTCTAATCCACTTAACATTACCTAACATATTACCTCCATCTAAGGCAATGGAGTCATCAGTAATACTAGCAGCTCCGAACACATCATTTGTTATGTCTTGATATTGAGCAGAATCATAATCAGTAGTATCATCTACTATACAACCATAGACTTTTAAGACTAAAGTTCCTCCAGCACCACCAGCTGTCCATTCTACCTGTAAAGAACACGCAGCATAAGATGCCATGTCTATATACGTTTGGTGTGTTGCGTCTGTAGCTGATCCTGCTGCTATAGCTATTGGTGATGGTAAACAAGCCTGTGAAGTATTCTTGTACTGTAAAATCATAATTCCTCCTTTAAATGTATAAGGGGAAAGGCGAGTTTCCTCGCCCTTAACCTTATAAATTTAAACTTTTTTAATCTCTTCAACTTTCTTAACTTCTTTCTCTACAGGTAAGGCTACACCTATTTTATCAATAAGTGCTACTAAAGCCAAAGCCTGTGGTTTACCTGAAATCTGAACCTTGTTTACTAGCTGATAAAGAAACTTAGCCTCATCAACAGTAACTTCAATTTTCACATTCTCCATACTACCTCCTATTTAAATCAGCTTGATTGCTGACTATGCAAGCGTTCCACCTACTCTAGCAATAATCATCCATTGATTATCACTAACAGCCATTATCTGGATACATTCTCCAGTATTAGCCATTGTGTAGGTTACATTACCAGTATCACCATCTTCATCAAAGGTATCTGCACCAGTTCTGGTAACAACAACATCGTTACCACCATCAGCGTCATGCTGATAGGTGAGAACCAAACCTAGATTAGAAGCTGCTTCTGGTACGGTAGCTACACAATCATTCGCTCCGTCTGTAGAGACTTGGATTAAACCATCAGTTGTGTCTGCCGTATCCGTAAGCGTTCCAGCTGCAATATCTCTAGCCTGATACTGTAGACCTGCTCCAGATAGAACGATAGAACCTGCTCCGTTACCTACAAGAGTGATGTCTCCATCAACTCCGTCTGCAATAGTGATACTACCTGAGTTCGTTCCTTCGTTTGTATCAATAACCATATCGATTGTGCTGAGTGTAGTTAAGATACCTGTTGGGAGACAAACTCCAGTTGCGTTTAATTCTAACAATGCTGTTTCTGTACCAGCAATATCTGTGTAGAATATCATGTCGAAATCTGGATTAGCTGCTGCAACATCTCTTGCTACAGAGTCAATCCGTCCTGACAACTCTTCAGCATCTGCGTCATCTTTACCTATAAACTGAATACGTCCTACAACGTCACCAGCTGCTTCTAATCCTGCTCCGTTTTGCATGGAGAGGTTTAGAACTGCACCTAATGCACCAGCATCCGTACTAAGAATGGTAGCCTGAGCTGTGGTATCCATAGCGAGAGTGATATTACCAGCTGCTGCATCAGTAATAGTAATGCTTGATGAGTTCGTGCTGTGGTTTGTATTTAACACCAAGTCTGTAGTAGACTCCGTTGTTAGAATACCTGCAACCACTGATACACCGTAATCATTGAGTTCTAGTCTAGCAGTTTCCGTTCCAGCAACGTCTGTATAGAAAATCATATCGAAGTCTGGATTGGCTGCTGTCTCGTCTCTCATCACACAATCAATCCTACCAGCTGATTCGTCTGCGTGTGCGCTATCAGAACCTATGAACTGGATACGACAAGCTACATCACCGTCTGCTTCTGCTGCTGGATTATGCTGTAATGCAAGGACTGAACCCAATGCGCCTGTAACAGTATTCTCAAGAATAGCTGTATAACCTGCACCTGAGTTCAAGACTGAAAATGGTACGCAATTTACCGCACCCCATGTTCCGTTAGATCCATCAACTTCTAGGATATGAACGGTAGCATCTGCTGGTGCGCCGTCTGCTGATACTCTCATAACAGACTTAGTCGTTGCTGTTGCTCCACCTGAATGGAACACATAAGCATCTGCTTCAACTTGGTCAACATCAGCTACGATACCTCTGATGTTCTTACCAGTACCTACCAACTCAAGCATTAGCGAGCCTGCTGCTGGAGTACCTGTCTTAGCTTCTAACATACATACCGCACCACCTGTAGCAATGTTGCCTGTTCCATAAACATGGAGAGCTGCAAAACCATTAGTGAGTACGCCTGTTCCTGTAAGACTTATACTGTCAGTACCTATAGATGCTGAACTTACTGTCAAAGCTGTCTCTACTCCAGTTTCCTGAATAGAAAGATCAATGTCTGTAAACAATACAGAATCGTCTGACGAATCAAAAAGTACTAAATCACCAGCAGTATTACCATACCACATTATGTCCATGTCGTTGGTTGCGTCACCAATTATGAAAGCTTGATCGGCTACGTCTGCGGCTGCTACTAAGATTAAGTCTTTGCCAGCATCTTCATAACGAAGTGTGAAGTCAGCACCGTCACCAAACGTGATGTAATCTTCGTCGTTCATTCTTAGGTCTACACCGTCAACTATGATAGCGTTTCCAGAAGAATCAAAGGTTACTTCTGCACCAGCTGCGTCTGCGTACCAAATAAGGTCAATGTCGTTAGTGTTATCACCAATCTTAAACGCCTGAGATGCTACGTCTGCACCAGCTACTAATGTAATATCAGTTCCATCACTTGATAAAGCGAAATCTCCAGAACCAATTCCTGAACCAGCACCGAACTCAATCGTATCAGTATCGCTCATATGAACTTTAACATCAATAAATTGCATTACTTTATTAACATCATCAAAGAACATATAATCGCCAACAGTATCAGTATAGAAATGAACTTCGTGGCCTGTTCCATCAATACCAACTGCAAAGTCACCTGTTACTGAAGCACCTGCATACTCAATACTTCCAGAACAAGCAATGTCAGCACAAGTCAAAAGACCTGCTTGTGACATTGACCAGTTATCACCATCAATATCTGAGCCTGTACCTGTGTTAGCTAGTTGAAGCATGACTGGGTTATTCGTGGTATCGTTCTGTACTAGACTTAATACTGCGTTGTTATCTGTGTCAGATACGGTCATTGTTACTGCGTTTGTATCTACGTCTATTGTACTTCCACCATTATATGCGCTATCTAAAGTTGCTCCACCTGCTACGCCAATCGCAGCCCAAGAAGCACCGTCTGAGAACTTAATCGAACTTGTGGTCTCATCGTAAACTATATTACCTTCGTTTGCTGCTGCGGCTGCTGGAAGACTAGCCGTTGCTACGTTTGGAAGCTTAACTGAGCTTACACCAAACGGCCCATCACTAGGATCTTCTGAATCTAAACCATATATATATTGCCATTTTACTGCCATGATAATCTCCCATTCTAGCCTAGATAGGAGGGGGTTTTAACCCCTCCCCTCGGCATAAGGTTAAGTTGCTACGGTTGTTAACCCACCATGTAGCAATGCTGTTGCTACGGTTGTTAACCCACCATGTAGCAATGCTTTTGTTAGTTCTGCTGTACCTGCTTCTGTTTCAAGCCAAACACCACAAGTCGTTTGTGCTTCACCTCTAATCGTGGTTACTGCTCCACCACTATCGCCAGCTCCAGCTAGAGAGTTATCAATCTCAATACCCTGTCCAGCTGTGGTAGCTTCACCGTTTAGAATTTCGCACGTTCCAGCGATTACATAAATACCTCTATCGCCAGAAGTAATGTCACTCTGAGCTACACAAGCTTGAACAATCTGTCCAGCTGCGGGAACTGCCGCAGTTGTTAACCCAGAAGTACCCATTTCTAAAACGTGCATCTGGCCTTTAGATGTATCTGCGTGTGCAATAGCTTCTACAACTACTGCGTGCTGATCTCCAGCATCTACTACGAATCCTGATTTAAACATAATATTCTCCTTTATTACTTATCCAGTAATGTTGGTTATTTTACCCTGACCTCTACGGTCGGTTATTACGAACTGTCCTCTGAAACAGAACTTAGACATATAAGCCTTTTGATAAGGCATATCCATCATTTCGTCCCATTGCATATCGCCTTCTGTGTCGACATAAAGTCTAGCAGTATCAGAGTTCACGAAATAAATCGTATCAGCAGTTGCGTCTGCGTCAGCTATGATTGGGGTATTCTTAATCATAAGCTTTGATGCGCCTCTTTTAAGCGTATCAGGAGAATCGGAATAACGAACATCTACATTCATTTCTTTTTCAATCGCTCTTTCAAGTGCGAATGAGGTGAGCATAGCAGTTGCTTTGCTCTTAACTTCTCTTAACTTCTGGAACATTCCAAGAATAGTACCATAGCCATCAGCCGTATAAGCTGCACCATGATTGGATATTTGAGAAGCCCATACAGCTTCTGTACCTTGACTCAAAGAACCACAAGCACCCGTTGCCAAAATAGCTGTTGGTAGAGGCGTGATTTTATCAGCCGCGATAGCTGCTGCATAGAAAGCTTCGTTTAGTTTCTGGTTGGTTGTGTTTTGAACTACATCACGACCTGTTGACACTCTGTCGAAGATTTTGTGGTCGCTTCCGCTGATTTCTCTCATCTCTGCCCATGAAATAACATAGGCATCGAAGATGTTAGCGAAGTCATAAACGACTGTCGTTGTGTTGTTTGTTCCTGCTGAACCAATTAAATCGTAGTCTCTGGCCCACGCACTATTAGGAGATTCACCTTTACCGATTTGGAAGGACAGCTGCGCTCCACCATCAATGGTTCTCTTCTGTTTGTAAAAATAACTAAGCGTAGGATAATCTTCGAAATACTGATCTACTGGTTTTGATTCAATGTACTCGGACAAAAATGCCGACAATCTTTCGGTATTTCTACCAGTATCTATTGCTGGAAATGGGTAAGCCATAATCTTTCTCCTTTTTCGGGAGTAAGACTATCTATTTACGCAGAGTGTTAGCTCCAAGTCTTGCCTGTACTCTAGCTATAATATCGTCTGATGTGCTTCCACCTGGTTTAGATTTAGGAGCTGAAGCTCTTGGAGTAACTGTTGTAGCACCCTTTTTCTCTGATGCTCTCTTCTTTAAGTTCTCCATTACTATAGCTTCGTATTCTTGAGGACATTCAGCCCTAAAGACTTTATCCAATAACTCTTTTTCAGTTCCAGGTTTATAAGCATAACTTCCATTTGTTATAGCCGCTACTACCTTACGCTCTGAAGATGACCACTTGTCTCCGTACTTAGATTTCATTCCTTCTATAGCAACTGACCATCTCTCTTTTGAAATCGGATCAACTGCTTGCTTGATTCTACTTTCAGCTCTTACTTCTGCTTGTCGTTCTGCCTGTTCTAGTCGCTTTTCAAAGTTAGTCTTTAGCGAAGTCAAAGCATTCTGTAAGTCGCCTACTGTTTCAAGTTTAGAAAAATCTAATTCAGGAGCTTTTACTTCTGGTTCGTCTGTGTATCCTAGTTGTCTTCTTTGCGCTTCATAGTAAGTTCTGTCAGACAAAGCTCTCTTAACATCAGTTACAATCTTTTCCATCTCTTGCTGCGTGCTTTGATAGTCGTTCTCCAATGTTTTAACTTTAGTTGCGTTCTCATTGTACTTCGTTTGGATCTTACTCACAACATCCTTGGCTGGTGTTTCTCCCCATGATTCAGGATTCCACCAATCAAGTTTTGTTGCTTCTGGTTCGGCTATCTCGGCTGGCGCAGACTCCACTTCGGCTGTCTCTACAGGCGTTGACTCCAATTGTTCTTCCATTACTTCCCCCTTAAAGTTTGTGTTTTCCAGTCTCATACTGTCCATGGGTCATTGGGATTCTACCAACTCCTTCAACTTTCCTTGGACTAGCTGTACCAGAAACCTGTTGTAATCCTTTTTCTTTCAATATCTTAGCCTTATGTTCCTTAGACTCGATAAATGTGTCAAGCTGCAAATCGTAGTGCGCATTAAACGTATCACAGTTTTTAAGACTGTGCAAATATTTATCTTTTTTTTCACAATGATTGCAAACATAATGCATTTCACCGTTACAATACCCACCAGTAAGCCTGTTTGCGTCTTTACCACAAGTAGGACATTTCATATAATTCTCCTTATAGCTGTTCCTTCATGTCTTTTTTATAACTGAAGTTGCCTTCTATTTCAGGGCCTGACTTTATCTGACCTTGTCCTTGTCCTTGTTGTGGCCCTTGTGGACCTTGTCCTTGTTGTGGGCCTTGTCCTGGTTGTCCCTGAACTGGAGGCTGTAGCGTTCCAGAAACCATAGGGATTACTTGCATCCAATACTTATGCATCTCTATATGGCGCATTGTTTCTTGTAGAACCTTCTGGTCTTCGTCCTTCTGAGCCTTTAATAGTGCTTGTCCATGAACCATATTATGATCTTCGTGTGGTTCGCCTGGATGTGGGTCCATTATATGCTTACCAGCTAATAGTAATTCGTTCTCTTTATATGGATCATGCTCGTAATGAGCCAGATCTTCCTGCTTCTCTACAGATTTAAGGTCTAAATCCATATTCTTGAAGATTTTAGTAGCCATTTTATATGGGTCTACCTTTTGGAATACTGGTTTAAAGAACTCTATAGGTGCGAGCATTTGAATTGTTTGCATTATCGCCTGAGCTTTGCTCGAAGAATAAGCTTTTAAATCTTCTACGTCTAAATCAAATGTGTATTCTCCCTGAATGTCGTCTCTTGTCCACTCATTCCACTCAGTAAACTCTCCGTACATATTCTGCCAACGCTTCTCATCGTAGAATTGCTGCATTAACGACAAAACTTTACCAGAACTTTCAATAACAAAGTCCTTGACAAACGATACGAAATACCCTCTGCGGTTACTTTCGTCATTAGCTGATACATTTACCTCTAATGCTGTCTTTCTCTTACCAGATGCTGCGGATCTTCTGAAGTCTGGTATGGCTAAAGTCCTATCTATGCTTCCTGAAAGCATATTAAAGTTATTATAATAGTCTCCGCCTGCTGAAAGAGGTGATTCTCTCTTAACCCTACCCTCTCTTAAGGCTCCGTTCTGAACCTGAAGAATGTCTCCCTGACTTCCGTACTCAAATCTCTCAATGTCGTCAGTATCCAAAGCTCCCTCTTCGTGAAGTATAACTCCTGGGAACTTCTGAAGATGATTAAGCATTAAACTTAGGACTTCGTTTATAGCCAAAGCTTCGTCTTCTACCATCGCCATTGGTGATATGCCTCTAAATGAATCGTTATCTGATGTAAACTTCATTACTGAGAAATCACTACCTTTAAATTCGTACTTCTTATCCTCGTCATAAAGTTTTCTCTTCTTATTACCTGAGTCTCGTGTTAGAATATAAACTTTGTCTTTCTCGTGGTCGTGATACTCGTAAAGCTCTATCCACTCGTTTGCTTCTTTGGACTTTTCCTTCTTGCTCTTCTTTGGCCCTTCGGTGAGTGAAGTACCCTCCAAGTCTCCCGTACCTCTTAACATCTTATTAGCCTTTACGCTCGCTAGGCTATCTACATATCTGTAAATCTCGTACCTTGAATTGTTCGGAGATGTGGACATTGGGTCGAATAAATAATCAAACGGTGAAATGCGTTGAGCAAATATATCCCCGTCATCTAGGTAGCTCATATCGTCTTCGTGGATCGTATTTCCACTACGACCTATCTTCATAACACCGAATGTACACAACAAAGTGTCCTGTATGACCTTGCGGGTTTCGTTCTTATAACCCATGTTGCGTATTTCGCTGTTTAAAACTTCTTGACAAAGCTGGCTTCTTTTGTATCCGTTGATTTTAAGCCCGTCATCGTTTATAAAATACGGCTTGGATGGTCTAACTATAATCTTAGGGTCTTGAAAGTATAAATTAGGTATGATTAAGTTAATTAAATTATAAATAGTATTAACTATGTACTTAGTCTTGTACATCTGTTGACCGTAATCTCCAGACAAATACGAAATCATGCGCTTGGTGTTATTAAACCAATTATCTACATGCTGAAAGTCTTGAGCACTTTTAATGTTCTCTAAGAGCTTTGTTGGCGTTGATGCCTTGCTTGTACCCATTGATGAAACCTCACTTCCTTGTTTTTCTTCTTCTTCCTATTATGCCAAAATTCTCCAAATGTTCCTCGCTCTAACGGTGTTTTAACTGCCTTCCCAGGCTTTTCTATCTCAATCGCTAGGGCTAAGCTGTCAATAATATCATCATACTTACCTGTAGGAAAGCTTAGTAGCTCTCCCTTTAGATCTATGTGGTCTTTTAGGATTTTAATACGGCCCTGCTTGAAGAACGGTCTTAAAGCTTCTATTCTATAGTATTTACTTCTACCACTACGGCTCATCTGAAGCTTCATTGGTTGGATATTAGGATATACTCCAAGCTCCTTAGACTTCAACTCAAAGTATTTCCTGTAAAGCTTAGATATCGCAACGTCTTCTATACCTATAGTGTGTGGATGATAAATACCATATAACTGAAACAGCTTATCAACAACCTCCCCAGGTTCCATACGCTTCCTATAAGCCTCTACAACGTACATTAGTCCGTCTTCGTCTGATGCTAATACTGTTATCGCAGTATAATCGTTATCGCTGTTTGTGTCAACTGCTGGGTCTATAGTCATTACATAAGACACTCGCTGTGGTAATCTGGTGTAATACGTTATGTCGCTTGCTGCGAACTTTCTTAGCTCGTCTGGGATTGGGTTGTTCATGCGCTCCTGCTCAAACGCCTCTAAGCAGTCGTCTCTCTCTTGATATAATAAAGCAGTAGGCCAATGAGCCTCCCAAATACTATTACCCTGAAGGTCTGGTTCACCCTTGTCGTCTACCAGCATTGCGTACTTCTTAGCCGTATACGACCCAAACCCGCTTCCTACCTCTCCCTCCAACATCTCAGATAATAAAGACATCGGATGAAGTATCGTGCCTATAACGACTATCTGTCCCTCAGGCTTTAACGTGAACGTCCACGACCTTAAAAAGCGCTGTTTAAGCTTAGTACGGTAATCGCTCGACCTCACGTTCTCGTCATTCTCTATGTCGTCCACCAACAATACGTCTGGCCTCATACCCCTGATTCTACCGTCTGCTCCTATCGCTTGACACTCCCCTCCGTCTGAGGTCTTTATCCAATCGCTCGTCCACTTAGTTCCCTTCTGTGGACCGTAGTCTCTTATGATGCGCTCGTTAGTCTCTAGCTCTCTGATGATCATCTGCATGAATCTCTCAGCCAGCCTCTGACCAGAACTAACCAAAGCTACCTGCTTCTTCTCAACTACTATTAAAAACATTATATAAAAAAAACTCCAAATCGAGCTTTTAGCCAGGCCTCTAGGTGCTGCTATTACCAGCTTCTTCTCGTTTACTAATTGGAACCATTCCTTATGTACTGAACAAAAATCCTTCTTTATATGCTCGGATAAATAAGCCACTATAAACGCATGAAATAAATCGCCTCTAGTCAAGATGCTCTCCCGTTAGTAAACCTACAGCCCTCTCTACGTCCCTCACAGACCTCACTATTAAATACCTGCCCCCTGCTCTCTCTATTCCCAACTGTGCCTCTTTCTGTGTCTGTTCCTGCTTCCCCTTCTCGTTCTTTACCTCAAATCCCACAAACCTGCCCCTAATACAACATAATATATCTGGTGTTCCCGCCCTGCCCAAATGAATAAATCGCTTCCCGCTCTTAACCATACCACTATTAACCCTAACCCCCCAAACCCTACCGAGCTTCTCCTCATATCCCAAATACTCGAGGATCGCTTTCTGTATCTCTCGCTCTGTCATCGCTTCATCCACTCCGCCACCGCCTTCTTATGATTCTGCATCTGCCACTTTAAATCCTCAAAGCTTAACGCTGTCATCTCCCCCAACTCCTCGTTGTAGAACTCCTTTACCCCTGGGTATTCAGGCTCTGATGTCGACTCTTGACCCACCCCCAAATGACTTGCCTTCTCCTCCGCTAACTTTAATGCCTCTCTTGCCAAGTCAAGTTTACTCATCCCAGCTAAAGTAGCATTCTGTATAGGCTTTTCATCGTGTTGTACAACATTTTCCTCGTCTTGTACAACATCTTGTACAACATTGCCAATATCTGGCCTTGGACGGAGGAGAGTCTTCACTACCTTCCCATATGCACAGATGTCTACATCCTCATCTATCTCCATGTATTTCTTGGTGTTCTTCCGAAATTCACTGATATTTACTTTTATCTTCATTTCTACTTTCTATATTGTTGTACAACATTAGTCAAGAGCTTTGTACAACATTCCTGAATCTTCAACGATAACAAAGCTTTATCTCCTGCCGAAACGTCTCAGTTCTTTGCGGGGTTTTATGGGCCTATTCGCGAAAGTCCTATATATTACACGGGATTAAGGGGTTGTTATCTTCCCCCCAGCCCCCCCTAAGGGGGTCACCCCCCCTGCCTATGGGTCAATAGTCTATACAGCTCGAAAGCTAGCTTAAAAGGTGTTTAATGAGGGATTTGTAACATAACCTAAGATAAGCCTAGATAACCTAACAAGAGCCCACAAGGCCAAGTCAAGAGCCTAGTCATGGTGCTTTAGAGCACGCTCATACGATTGGTCTCTTTCCTTCTTTTGTCGTTTTTTTCTAATGATTTGGCCTAAGAGCCTTGCTTGTAGTGTATTAGTGCAGGCTTGCCATTGGTCTCTTTCCTTCTTTGTCGATTTTCCCTTAGTGCTTAGCTAGTATAAGGCTAGCTTGGGATTGTTCTCTCTCTTTTTGTCGTTTTTATCTTGATCCACTTTCGACCGCGCCACCCACCGCTTTTAAACTAATTACATTTATTATCTTACTATCTATTTTTAGCTTGTTTATCTCTTTTATATATCAACTACTTACAAGCGCATTTATTTCTTTTCTTTTTTGTCGATTTTATTGTTTGATTGACTTGACACATGTAATGACAAGTGATATATTGTTGAAGTAGTCAAACAACTAACCGAAAGGGGAATAAAATGAAAACGATAATAAAAGCAATAAACAAAGAAAAAAAGAAGTTAGAAGCAAAATATCATAGAAAAGGTTTATACGAAAATTTCGGACAAAACGAAGTTGACAAACTGAAAGGCAAGTATGTTGATACCTCAAGCTATGCCGATGATATGAATGAAAGGCGTAGACTGATACAGGCATTCAATGAATGGTGTTCGGGTTGTAATGACTCAACATTTAATTGATTTTGACTTGCTCTCATACGTGAGAGCTTTTCAAAGGCAATTAAGCCTAAACGAAAGGCGGACAAAATGAAAAAGACAATAAACAGAAAGCGGTACGACTCAGAACGATGCGAGGTGCTGGGCAGTAAAACTTGTTATAATAACGGTAACGAAGCGGCGTATTTATATCTCTTAAGGGCAAGCGATAACGCGTTGCTGGTATATCAGGATGCTAGAGATACATTTTATAGCGATTTTTTAGTCGAATTTGGCGACGAAGAAGGCTCAACG
>Ga0307928_10003870_pt1 | contig 11416 bp, 9 predicted proteins | sample AceLakmetagen232_FD_201815 | JGI IMG/M metagenome (GOLD analysis project Ga0307928, IMG submission 201815) | Saline water microbial communities from Ace Lake, Antarctica - #232 | ecosystem: Environmental > Aquatic > Non-marine Saline and Alkaline > Saline | place: Antarctica: Ace Lake...
GCAGCATCTCCAGTTTTTAAAAATTTAGGGTTTTCCTCCTTAGTTTCTCCTGTTTTAGGATCTAATTTTTTCTGTATTTCTGTAAGCGTACAGCTTAATTGTGCTGTGTGCATATGGAATACAGGGGTATAACCTACAGGGATTGCAGTTGGATGATTTAATACAACAATTTGTGCAGTAAAGTCCTTAGCTACTGTAGGAGGATTATTAACATGTCCTAATACATCTCCTCTTGCAACATCTTTCTTTTCAAGTCCTCTGATATTGAATCCGACGTTGTCTCCAGGTCCTGCACTTGGCAATTGTTCATGATGAGCTTCAACAGTTTTAACTTCGCCTGTTTTTCCTGATGGCATTACAATAATTTTGTCGCCAGGTTTCATAACTCCTGTTTCTACTCTTCCTACTGGAACTACTCCAACACCTTTGATGCTATAAACATCTTGGATTGGTAATCTTAGTGGTTTATCAGTTGGCAAAGCTGGTGCGCTTAGGTTATCAAGTGAAGCAACAAGTGTTTCTCCTTTATACCATGACATTTTTCCTGTAGCTTTTGCAATGTTTTCTCCTTCCCATGCTGAAATAGGAACAAATTTAACATTGTCTAATTTGTATCCGATTCCGGTTAGAAGTTTTGACATTTGGTCTTTAACTTCATTAAATTTAGCTTCTTCATAATTAACTTCATCCATTTTGTTTATTGCAATAATTAATTGTTTAAGTCCCATTACTTGAGCTAAGAAAGCGTGTTCCTTAGTTTGTGGTTGTGGTCCTTCTTTACATGCAACAACAAGAACACCAGCATCTGCTTGACTTGTTCCCGTAATCATATTTTTTACGAAGTCTCTGTGTCCTGGAGCGTCAATAATAGTGAATTGATTTTTTTGTCCAATAAATTTTTTGTAAGCAACATCGATTGTTACTCCTCTTTCTCTTTCTTCTTTTAGGTTATCCATTGCGTAAGCGAAAGCGAAGGTTCCTTTACCTTTTGCCTCAGCTTCTGCTTGTAATTTCCTGTATTCATTTTCAGGCAATGCGCCTGTGTCGTACAGTAATCTTCCAACAGTTGTTGATTTACCATGATCAACGTGTCCAATGAAAACCAAATTAATATGTGGTTTTTCTGCCATTATCATACACCTCCGAATAAAAACAAAAAATTGCTTAAAACAACGATTAACGTCCGTTTATAGCTAAATACTACTAATAATAAACCTTTAAAAAGGTGAGTATTAATCATCTACTTATTTTCTCTAGAAATCAACATTATTGCGCTTATGGCAACAAATACAATTAATGCAAAAGGTATTTCAGGTGTTGCTGTGTTTCCACTTTCATCTTGTACAGTAAAACGTGCTGAATTAATATTATTCCCAAGAATTACTTCTGAAGGCTGAGCTGGGGAAGTAGTAACACTTGTAATTTCAGCTACTAACTCATGTCCTGAAGCGCTTAGTGTTTCAGGGTCAATTTCTGCAAGAGTTATTCTTTCAATAGGGCCTGAAGAAAAATCAACTGGGGAAGGAGAGATAATTGTGCTGCCAAGAGTAACTTTAAAAGTTGCGTCTGTAACAAAATCTTGCAGTTTTGTAATTGTAACTGTGGGAGTAATATAATCTGCTGTTGGTGTTTGTCCTTGTTGATAATTTTCTTTGTTTGTTTCAATTGTAATTTTTACATAATCCCCTGGTACTATTGGCGTTGTTGGAGTTATACAACATTTATCGGTTGGAGAACTACAATTAAAGCTTAAATTTTCTTCTGCTGGAGGTGTACAATTTGTTGCACAAGTTCCTCCTTCAGAAATACAAGAATCTACTGGAGTAGTTGTTACAGTTAATGGTTTTTGAGTACAACCAAGTGACCCTGCGTCTATTGTCGCTCCTATATTTGTGATTCCTACACTTACTCCTCTTGCAAGTCCGCTAATTGAATCTATTTCAGCTACTCCTGTACTTGTAGAATTCCAAGTTGCAGATGTGCAGTTTGTTGGTCCACTTGAACCAAGACAGGATAAATTATAAGTTGTAGTTCCTCCAACATTAATTGAAGTTGTTGTATTTTCAACAGTACAACTATCTACGGGTTCTGGTGCGCTTGTGCTACAACAAATTTTTATTGGATAATCTCCAAATGCTCCAATGTGTGAATTTGTTAAAGCGAATAAACTTAATACTTTAATATCTCCTGTAGCATTACAATTTGCGTTTGTTGTTGAATAACAAGAACCAACTCCGTCTATTGTAACATCCTCCAAGTAAGTTGGAATAGCTATTGGCGCTTCAGCATGTGAGTTTATAGTGTCGTGTAAACCAATGAGTTTTGTGGTGCTTCCTGCTGTTATTGGTGGTTCACAATATAATTTATTTGTGTATGTTCCAACATTTATTGCTCCGTGTGAATTTGTTAAAGGAGTTGAAGAGGACACTGGAATCAAACTCATTATTGCAGTATAATTTCCTCCAGGATCAGAAGTGGAAACTATACAGTCTGCAGTTGCAATTCCTGAGAATAAAATAAGTGTAATTATTAAAAATAGTTTTTTCATTTGCATCTAATTGTTAAGGTTATTAGTGCTATTTAATTGTTTCTTTGCAAAAAGTTGGAATGTAAAACTAATTGTTTTTTTTGTTTCGTTTGTATTTTTTATTTTTGTTTATGAATAAGTGAAAGCGTTACTAATGCGATTAGTATTATTATTGGGTGTATTTCTGGACTTGCGGTTGGTGGAGCTGTTATTATTGTGATTATTTTTTTGTCTTTATTATCTATGAGTTTTGGGTCTTGTGGCGTTGTTAGTAGGAGTGTGGTTATTTCATAATTTTCTGCGTTTAATGTAGTTGTATCTGTTGTTGGGGTTAGTGTAGTTGTTTCTGTTATTGTTTGAGTTTGGATTGTTGTTGGGGTTCCTGTGATTGGTTTTATTGTTGTAATTATTTCTCCGCTTATAAAACTTGTATCAAGTTTTGTTGCAGTAATTGTAAGGTTAATTGGGTCGCCTTGTAAATAAGTTTTTTTATTAGTTTCCAATTTTATTTTTGCAAGATTTCCTGTAGTTGGGGTTATTGGATCTGTAAAACAACAAACATCTCCTGCGGTTACACAAGTTTCTGTGCCTGGAGTTTCTCCAATATTACAATTCGGTGCTCTGCATATTCCTCCTGTAAGGGTACAATTGTGGATTGGTGTTCCAGTTACATTAACTGTTGCAAATTCGGTGCAAAGAATTGTTTCTCCAGCATCGTCTAAATTCAATACTGTCACATATTCTGTTCCATTGTTCGAATAAGATCCACAAGTAAAAATGCATGTTCCGCCACTACAATTTTCGCTCACCAACGTTGCAGTTGAACCACACACAACACTTTCTATTGTTGGGTCTGTTGAAAATTGAGTGTAAGTAACATTAATTACTCCTGCATTTTCTCCTGTGCTAATATCAAAAACCTGTCCAGTTACAATTGAACATTCTTTTACAATTGGTGGGCCAATAACAGTAATCAAAATATGGTCATTGTAATATTCTCCGCTGTCATCGAAAAATGCAGCTACAAGGTATTCTCCCGCATAATCAAAACTGTGTGTTGTGTTAGGTTCAGTTTCGGATGAGTAAGGTGGGCTTCCATCTCCAAATGACCATGCGTATCTTGTGCTTGTTGGTGCTGGAGGTTCTTCTGTTGGTTCGGAAGCAGGAACTTCTCCTCCTAATGTGCTGCTGAAAAGCATTCCATTTATTGTTATTCCATTTGATGTATCTCCAACAGTTTGATTGAATGCAGTTCCTTGAGTTATTAGCCCTTCTATTGTTATTCCATTGTCTGTATCCCCAATTATTATTCCTGTGTCACTGAATGATATTGTTCCTTCTATTGTTATTCCATTTGAAGTATCACTAACAGTATTAGTTGGTGTACTACCAGGAGCCGCTTCTTCAAAAGTAATATCTCCATTTATTGTTATTCCGTTTGATGTATCTCCAACAGCACCTAATTCTGATGTAACAATATCTCCTGTTATACTTATTCCGTTTGATGTGTCTCCAACAGGTTTTTGTGATTGGTTGTCAATTGTAATTATTCCTTCGATTGTTATTCCGTTTGATGTGTCGCTCGCAATATTACTTTCATTTGCAGTCATTATTGTTCCAACGATTGTTATTCCGTTTGATGTGTCTCCGACATTTCCTGTGTTACCAGTTTCTATTGTCCCTGTTATTGTTATTCCATTGTCTGTATCTCCAACAACACCTGAATATCTACTTTCTCTTGTTTCAGGGGTTTGGTTTATCAGCATGCTAAAGTCAATTAATTCTCCAGTACTAACTGAAATTGACTCTGTTGCTCCATTAGCAAGTGCTTCAATGTCTGTTGTGGCGTAGTAGATTATTTCTGTTAATGTGCCGCTTGAAATAATTCCAGTTATTGTTATTCCATTTGATGTATCGCCTACTGCGCCTATAGAACCAGTGGATATTGTCCCAGTTATTGTTATTCCATTTGATGTATCGCCAACCGCTCCAAAGCCGATTGCGTTTTCTGTTATTGTGCCCTCTATTGTTATTCCCTTGCTTGTGTCACCAACTATTTGAGGTTGAGAAGCAGAGCTGAAGCTAGTTAGTATAACTAGGAAAACCAGTAAAACTATAGATGGCTTTTTCATTACAACAACCTTAAGGAGCTACATATGGAAATTCGAAATCATAGGATCCGTTAATATTGACGCTATATCCAGCTCCGGAAACCACACTACACATAAAGCTCTGGCTTTGGCCTACGTGTATTATTGATATTGGTACGGCGTTTCCGTATGCACAATCGTTTGATATTGTTGAACTCCCTATTCCAATGCTTGTTGCAGGTCCACCAGTCGTAGTAATTCCTGTTATTGTGAATGTAACCACGGTTTGATATGCTGATACTGTTCCAATCATTGCTATCAAACATAATAGTACTAATAATTTTTTCATCATCTTTCGCCTCCTAAAGTTAAGTTTGATGGTTGGTATTTAATAGAATTTACATGTATAAAAGAATTGAGGTGTTGCTTTTTTGAAAAAATTATTGCTGATAATTTTGATTTTTCTTGTTGTTGGATGTATATCCAATGAAACTCCAAAAGAAGTTAATTTAGAAGAATCAGATTTACTCCCAATACTTGGAACAGATTTTGATTTCAATGATTGGAAAAATGATTTTACAAAAGGGGAAGGACAATTTCCTGAACTAAAAACTGTTTTATTAGTGAAGCTTTCTGAAGAAAAAATTAGTGAAATGATTGAGTCTGTTCAAGAAGGACAAAGAGCAGTTAAAGAACAAATCCTTTCAAACATCGATGTTGAAAACAAAAGTGTTTTTTATGTTGAAATGATTGACCAAGTTAATTCTTCAAGAGGCATTATCGCAATCATTGATGCAAAAGAAAAGAAAGTTTTGAAATTCTTTGCAACTTTGGGTATAGAATCCAATTGAAAAAAATTATTTTTTTTGAAAATTTAGTCCATGAAGAAACTTGCTGGTTTTACTTCTGGGTCCATTCCTTTTCTTTTTCTTATTGATTCAATTGTTGTTTTTTGTAATTCTCTTGGGAGTAATTCATAGCCTGAGTATTCGGCTGTCCAAATTGCTCTTCCTTGAGTTGCTCCTCTTATTGATTGTGAGAATCCTATTAGTTCTTTTACTGGAGCTTTTCCAATTATAATGCTGGAGTCTCCTTCTTGTTTCATTTCGCCTATTTGTGTTCTTCTTGCGCCAAGTTCTTTACTAACTGCGCCAAGATAATCTTCTGGTACTGTAATTGTTAGTTTTTGTTTTGGTTCATATAAAACTGCGTCTGCTGAAAGCATACCCGCATATGTTCCTCTTGTTATTGTTGGAAGCATTTGTGCTGGTCCACGATGAATTGCATCTTCGTGTAGTGTAGCATCTTCTAGTACTACCAGTACTCCGAAGCATTTTTCTTTTGCAAGTGGGCCTTCAGACATTGCGTCTTTAAATCCTTGAATTACAAGTTCTCTAATTTCGTGTAGTGCTTCGATTCCTCTTGTTGCATCTATTAATATACAATTATTATGTACTGCCCATATTTTTTTTGATAAATCTGTGCTAAATCCCATTTCTTGGAACATTGCAATTTTTTCTTTATCTTTTGGTTTTACTTTTCCAGTAAAGTGGCTTTTAATTAATTTTTCAAGTATATCTGCAGGTAGTTTTTCAACATGCATTTTTAGTTTGTTGTGTCTGTTTGGGCTTTTTGCTTCAATTGTTGGTGAATCTTTTTGTATTGTTTCATGGTATACAACAATTGGTGCGGATACAGTAATTGGTATGTTGTGATGTTTTTCAATTCTGTATTGTGTAATTTCTAAGTGAAGTTCTCCCATTCCTGAAAGCAAGTGTTCGCCTGTTTCTTGGTTAATTGTTGCTTTTATGTTTGGATCTTCTTTTGTTAATTGTCTAATTGTGTCAATTAATTTTGGTAAATCTTTTGTATTTTTTGCTTCAACAGAGATTGTGATTACTGGTTCTGCTTCACTCATGAAACTTTCAAATGGTCTTATTTCTTTTTCAGCAATTGTTTCTCCTGCAAATACTTCTTTAAGTCCTACTAATGCAACAATGTTTCCTGCTGGAACTTCAGTTGCTTCAATAAAATCTGGACCCATAAAGATTCCAACTTTTTGAATAAGAATTTCTTTTTTTCCGCCAATAAGAGTAACTTTTTTACCTTTTGCAATTTTTCCAGAATAAGATCTTCCTGTTGCAATATCTCCTGAGTGTTTATCAACGCTAACATCAGTAACCATCATTGAAAATTCTCCGTTTTCATCACAGTTTCGCATTGCTTTTCCGATTTCTGATTCTGGGTCGCCTTTCCAAATCACGCTTGATCTATATTTTTGAGCTTCAATTGGATTGGGTAAATGATTAACAACCATTTCAAGAACCGCATGAGATAAATGACTTTTTTCTGCTAGTTCTTTTTGATTTTCATTTTTTAGATAATTGTAAACATCTTTGAAAGTAATTCCTGTTGCTTTCATTCTTGGAACTGAAATTGCCCAATTATTATAAGCACTTCCGAATGTTACTGATCCATCTTGTACTTTTACTGTCCAAGTGTCTTTGAATTCAGGAGGACAATTTTTTAGGATTAAACTGTTTACTTGCGAAATTACTTTTACAAATTTTTCTTGCATTTGTTCTTCTGTTACTTGTAGTTCGTTAATTAGTCTATCTACTTTGTTAATGTAAAGAGTTGGTTTTACGTATTCTCGTAAAGCTTGTCTTATTACTGTTTCAGTTTGAGGCATTACTCCTTCTACTGCATCAACAACAAGTACTACTCCGTCTACTGCTCGCATTGCTCGGATTACGTCTCCTCCAAAGTCAACGTGTCCAGGAGTATCAATTAAATTGATTAAATAATCTGTGTCTTTGTATTTATGTAGCAAAGAAATGTTTGCTGCATTAATAGTGATTCCTCTTTCTTGTTCTTGGTCTTCGGAATCCATTACTAATTGTTTTCCTGCTAATTCGCTACTCATTAATCCAGATGCTGAGATAAGATTATCAGTCATGGTTGTTTTACCATGGTCAATATGGGCAACAATACCTATATTTCTAATATTTTTTCTAGTATTCATTAAATTTTCTGCTATTTTTACAATATCTTCTTTTTTTGCCATTTCTAATCTCTCCGAATTATTTTTTTTAATAGAATTATCTTGAAGCTTTTGCGATTCTTTCAACTTCGTCTCTTCTTTTAACACTGAAGCTTGAATTATCTTCATTAGCTGTTGCAATTAGTTCTTTTGCAAGTGCTTCTGCTGCACTTTCTTTTTTCTTAAATGAACTTGAAAAAGTTGCTAATGCAAGATTTTTTAATGCTTCATCAACTTTTTTTAGTGGTGCAACATCAACTGATACACTGTAAGAAACTCCGCCTTTTTTTATTCGGGTAGTGTCTTCTCTTGGTCCAGCATTTTGTATTGCATCAACAAGAATTTGTATTGGATTTTTTTGTGTTCTTATTTCAATAAGGTCAAATGCGTCTTCTACAATTTGCATTGCTTGGAATTTTTTCCCGCAACCATATCTTCCTCGGATATATTTTCCAGACAATTTTCTTTTTCCTTGTCCACTTCGCATTAATTTATTTATTAATCTTTCAACAATGTTTAAGTCGCCTTTAGCAAATCGTTTTCTAGTATTTTTTCCAAATGTGTGTGGAATTTTTTTTGTATCAAGACTAACATATTTCATTAAACTTGGGTCGTTTATTCTTACTTCTGAAGGGTCATATTTTCCAAATAATAAAACTGATGGGGTTTCTTCTTTTTTTGCTTTTACAGGTGAAGAAGTTTTAATTATTGTTTTTGGTGGTTGATGTGTAATAGTTGTTTTTATTGGTTGAGGTTTAATTATTGTTTTTGTTGTGACCTGTTGTTCTTTAATTTCTGTTTTTTTTACAGGTTCTTTTTTTTCAATAGTTTTATTTTCGTCAGTCATTTTAATTACCTCTTAACCTTTTCTTTCTTTCCGCTTCTTAACATTTCAAGTGCAATTCCGTTAACATGAGTAACTTGGTATTTTACTCCCCAAAGGTCTCCTTTTGAGCCTCCTTGAGATCCTCCAATTCCTTCTATTGTTACTTCATCGTGTTCATCAATAAACTTTATTGCTCCATCTTTTGGCGCCATTGCAGTTAATTGTTTTCCATTTTTGATAAGTTGAACTCTTACACATTTTCTAATTCCTGAGTTTGGCTGTTTTGCGGTTACTCCTCTTTTTTCAATTACAATTCCTCTTGCTTGCGGAGAGCAATCAAGTAAATCTTCTTTCTTATCTCTACCCATTCTCGCCTTTAATTTTTTTTGATATTTTCTATCTTTTTTTCTCCACTTAGTCCTTTTTTTTTCTAGGGACCTTGCAGCAAATTCTCCTTCAGCCATAGTTATCACCTTATTCGTACTTCTTCTATATCATAGTTTCTTCTTGCAAGTTCTTTTATTTTGTTCAGTCTTCTTAAATTTTGAAGTATAATCTTTTTGTTTGTTGAATCTGTTTTAATTATTGCGATTTTTTTTTCTTTTATTTTTTTTATTTCTACTCCTTCAACAGTTGCTTTGTAAAAAGCTTTACTGAGAAAGTTTTCTGGTTCGGGTGTATACCCGAATAACTCAATATTTTTACCAAGTTTTTTTTTCATATCTTGAATTGTTGCACCTTTTTTTCCTATTGCTTTTTTCATTTTGTCTTCGGGTACAAAAAAGACCACTGTATTATTTTCAACGAAACAATCTCTTGCACTTACTCTTGCCACTGAATCCAATGCGTTAATGAGATTTATTTCTTCTAATCCAAGTTTCAATCCTATCCCCTATTTTGTTATTTCTAATACTTTGCTTTTTCCAGCATCTTCAATAATCATGACGCTGATGGGGAATGGTTTTCCACAAACGCTTCCGAGTTCGATTCCACTTTCTTCAAAAATATATGAAGCCGTGTTTCCAATTTCTGCAAAAGAAAGAAGTTTTTCTTTTACAAGTCCGGGAGTGTTATTTGCTATAATAATTAACTTTCCAGAACCGTTTTTAAGGTTTTTCTCTGACATTTTTGTGCCAAAAGTTACTTTTCCAGTGTCAACTGCTCTTCTTATTTCTTTTGAAACATCGATTTTTACCATTTTTAATACTCCTTTTAATCATTTTTTCATTACTAAGTTTACTCTTCCAGTTCCTACATTTATTGGTTGTCCAACAATAATGTTTTCAACAACTCCTTCAAGATGTTCTACTTCACCTTTAAAACTTGCATCAAGTAAATGTTTTACAGTTTCTTCAAATGAGGCTCTTGCAAAAGGACTATTTTTTCCTCTGGTAATTCCAGTTCTTACTATTCCTCTTATTTCTCCATCTCTTGCCATTAAGTCGCCTAAAACCATTATGTGTCTAATATCAACAGAAATAGAGTTTTCTCTTAGAACTTTTGATAATTCAGTTACAACTGCATTTCTTCCTGCTTCAATTCCAAGAACTTTACTAATTTCTTTAATATCATTTGTAGTGGTTTTTTCTCCATCTATTTCTGGCAGTTTAAGCACTGCTTTTAGATTTGTTCCACTTGTTTTGATTACATTTTCTCCGTTTTCTTGAACTATAATTACTTTTTCAATTCCTCTTACTCCTTGGAGTCTTGTAATTTTTAATTTGTTAAAAAGTTTTCTTATTTTTAAAAGAGATTCGTTTTTAAAATTGAATTCAAGTTTATTGTCTTTCTTTTTTCCATCAAATTTAATGTGTTTGTTTATTTTTCCAATTAAGTCTTCAGTATTAACATTTCTTGATTGGATTAATTCTTGATTAAGTTCAACTGTTACTTTTCCTTTGTGTAATTCTTCACTGATTAAAATTACGTCTTCAATTCTTACATCAATTAAACTTTTTGCAAATAAATCTAATTTTTTTTCATCATTTAAAATTTCTTTATCTTCAACATATATACTCATTGTTGGGTATTTTGCTTTACTTCTTCCATCAACAATTTCTTCTAATCTTTGAATTCCTGAACCAACAGATACTTCTGCTGAACCAGCATAGTGTTTTGTTCTAAGAGTTAACTGTGTTCCTGGTTCTCCAAGACTTTGAGCAGTAATTATTCCTACTGCTTCTCCTGGTTCTACTTTTAGAGTTTCGTAATGTTCAGTAATAATTTTAAGCAATTTACTTTTTTCTTTGTCTTTAATTTTAAGATCTTCTGAAACTTTTTCAATTTCTTCTAATATTTTTGATGGTATTCCTTCTTCTTCAAAAAGTTCGCCTTTAACATAAATTCGTTCTATTTCTATTTCTTCTTTTTTCTTTTTTGCACTAACTTTTTTTACTGCTTTTTTTTCTTTTTTAGCGACAGTTTTTTTTACAGTGGTTTTCTTTTCTGTTTTTTCAGTAACTTTCTTTTCTTTTTTTTCAGTAGCTTTCTTTTTTGTTTCTTTTTTTTCAGGCATCAGCATCACTTACTCCTCATTTTTTCAACTTCTCTTTTTACGGAAATACTTCTTCCTTTGAATGCTTTTTGAGGGAATACTCCGTCTTCACCATATTTGTATTGGATAATGTTTTTGTCTGCAGTTCTAACTGTTGAGTCAGCATTTACTACCAAATCTTTCAAGCTGTTTGCAAGTCTTCTGTAAAGATAACCTGAAACTTTGGTTGAAACACCAGTGTCTACTTCTCCTTGTCTTCCACCCATTGCGTGATAGAAGTATTCAAAGCTAGTCATTCCTTCCATAAAGTTATGGTAGATGAATCCTCCTGCATCGGTTCCAACATCTCCTTTTTTATTAAGTGCAATTAATCTTTCAGCGAATCCTCTTCTTGGTCGTCCTTCTCTTACTGAAGCTTGTCCCCACATTCCTGATA
>Ga0307928_10003871_pt1 | contig 11415 bp, 27 predicted proteins | sample AceLakmetagen232_FD_201815 | JGI IMG/M metagenome (GOLD analysis project Ga0307928, IMG submission 201815) | Saline water microbial communities from Ace Lake, Antarctica - #232 | ecosystem: Environmental > Aquatic > Non-marine Saline and Alkaline > Saline | place: Antarctica: Ace Lake...
CAAAAAGAATAATCGGAATATAACAAAAAAATTTGAGCCGTATGACTCAAATTCGTTAAGATTTCGTTAAGAAACCCCAATTATTCGTCAAACAGTGATACACTTGTGGTTGTAACATCGTGATCATCGTCAGCCTCCACTTTCACCTGGGGTGCGATAGCCATTTCCTCTACTCCAATTTCGTGTTCGCTATTTTCTTTTTCTATATATCTCACTGCCGACGTTAATTTTTCATTCGGAGCAAGATTCCTTACTGTCATATATGGTTTATCCTTTATAATTCCCTTAATTAAGTGTAAAGTTTGGAATAAAAGTATCTCTTCGTCTTCAATTAAACGAACAATTTTACGCTCTCCGGAACCCTCTATGAGAACATATTTACCATGTTCCTTACCCCGGTTGAAAGATAGAACATCCTGGCTAAAAAATCCTCCTTTAGATTTTCTAAAAGTTTTAAATTTTCCCATATCCATACCGTCTGGAAGTATTAACGTATGTTTACCATCCAATATAGTTACAATTGTTCCATTAAATGATTGCGGAATTATTTCTGACATATTTAAATCTTTAACATTAAGATTTTCTAGTGCTTCAGCTTTTCCAGTTAAATTATCCTTCAGTATTCTTATTTCCTTTTCCGTCAACGGTTCTGGTTCCGGAATTACTTCCTTTTTCTTTTGAAACATTTTTATAAAAATTAAATTTTTGATTAATACTATTTATTTCTTCTGCCACTGATAATAGGTGGCCTTCTTTTAAACTCTTTTTAATATAACCACACCAACTAGATGGGTCAACTTCCATGCCAGGAAGATTTAGATAAAGTTCTGCACTTAATAATCCTCCTTTATTATAATATTCTAATACTTCTCTAACTCTTGGTTGCATTATAATCCAATATCTTCTCCTTTACCATCATCTGCTACTACAAATATCCTCCCTCTTCCTCCATCGCCTCCGACTTTTTGAGGTGTTGCCGATATTATTTTACCAGTTTTTCCTAAAAATTGATTAATATTTCCACAATCTCCGGAAAATTCTATAAAAAATGTTCTTTGCATTATTTCTGATTTATTACTTTTTCAAATTGTTTTAATTCATTAATCATTAAGTCAGGATAGAATTCTAATGCATCATAAATAGATTTTAAATCCATACTCATTCTTTTTGCATATTCATGAATAAGCTTATCACTAACATTGATTTTTCTTTCCTTTTCTTGCTTAGCTTTCTTAATTCCTTTTGTATACATCCATCCAGGAGTTCTTTGATATTGTCTTCTCATAAATGTTTGCCAGAAATCTACAACACCTGCTTGATTAATTTTGAGATGTTGTAAAGCATTAGCCTGCATAGGGAACTGTATCGAAAATCTCCGGTTACACATAAAGAACTGTTTTCTTTTTTCACCAGGTGTTATATCCTGCCATTCTCCAGGACGTTCAAATAATATTTTTGTGAATTCAAATAGTTCCATACCAATACATTAGCTATATTATATGCATAAAATGATTAAAAGTTTTAATTATTCCCAAGGAAGTTTTGTAGTTGGAAGCGATTCTCCTAAATTACTTACTTCTTTAGCAGTTTCATCAAATTTATCGTCGGAATAAACCTCTTTAGCCGCTTCAGTTTTAGGTGGTTGATAAGCTGGTTGTGAAGCTAACAATATAGTCCCGTCCGGTACTGCATCTTGAATAGTTTTAGCATCTCTTTTAACTTGTAAAATAAGATTTTTCAAATCAGATTTTAATTTACTTACATCCATAGTTCCGGCTGTTTCTTCTCTAATTACAAATAAAGAAGGTTTGTTATTCACATATTGAATAAATTGCCATTGTCCTGATTTTTCAATTGCTGATATTAAATCTTTAAGAAGTTCTCTAACATCCTTGAAGTTTTTTCCTTCAAGAGCCTGTGCTTCTGGTACCACACGATAAAGTTCGTTGATATCCAATACTAATGTTCTACTCATGATTTTGTATGTTTAAAATAATTGTTTGTTACTAGCAAGTCTGTCTATTTCTTTAAATATTGATGATTCAGTTCCTTGACCAGTTCCACCTTGTTTAGCTTTTACATATCGAGTTCCTTGAAGTATTGTATTCATATTAACACCTCCAATGTCAGGTCTAGGTCTAATTAATTGTTCTTCTTTTAATTCATCGAATTTTTCAACAATTTCTTTTGGAAATAAAGCTTTATCTAAAACAACTAACTTTATTTGTCTCATTAATCGATCTTCAATATTAAAAGATGGCTTATGTTTAACAGCCTTTTGTATTCCTTGGAATATTTTATCTTTACGTTCCATTAAATCATGATAATCAATTAATTCTCCAGGAGAATTTCGTAATGATTCCATAATTTTTTCAAAAGGAGCATTTGTAATACGAACAATTTTAGGTTCGCCAGTCCTAGAATCTATTTTATCAGTTCCATCTTTTTCTTTTGGAATCCAAGAATAAATAGCTGGAATATTATCACCATCGTCACCACAGAAGATCTTTCGCACAGCTATATAGGTACCATCAACTTCTTCAACTCGTACATCATCAGTGTCCCTAATACGTTTAAAATCACTTTTATCTACATTAATAGATGCATTCATATTCCAGATATCAGCTACTTCAGTTTCATTTAACCAATTATTAAAATATCTTTCTGGCACATATAATTTTCTAGCTGCATTTTTACCTTGTTTAAAAGGATTGAATACAGTAGCAAATATATTTTTATTATCTTCGGTTTTATAAGAAGCAACTAATTGACGAATATCTTCATCTCCAGATACTAAAACTACATGTTGTCTTTGATTAAAAAGTAATTCATCTCTCCACATTGCAATAATATCATCAGCCTCAGCAGTATCAATTGAAGTTACTATCATTCCATTATCAACACAAATATCTAAAAATTCATCAAGTATTCTAAAAATAGAATCCCAATTAATATGTTCAGCTTGTTTTCGTTGTCCTTTATAACCTTCATTTTCTTCAATGTCAATATTTTTTCTCCATGATTTAGAATCCTTAGCAAAAATAACTCTTGAAGGATTAATTAATCTAATTAAAAAAGACATATCCATTGCAAGTTTTCTCATCAATTCATCTGTTTCTCTTTGAGAATCAAATGTGTACTGTTTAGATCCAAACCCCCCTAATACAAACATGCTTCTAAAGAGCATGTTGTTCATATCAAATACTAAATTTGTCATATTATATTTTCACTTTTAGTTTAAATTTCTTCTCCTATGAATGACTTATAACGAATTTTTAAATCTTCAAAAGTTTTTAATTCTATTCCAATAGTATCTGCTTCAGTACCTGCTTGATAAACTTCTCCACTATCAAAAATAATAATATGAAAATCTTCTACTTTATGAGAATACCATTTAGCTTTTTCTGGTTCCTTTAAAAACTCATAAAAATCCATATCAGAATACTTACGGAAATGCTTAATTGTTTTATCTAAATCTTTTTGTGTCATTTCTTATTGTTTTCATATCTTAATATAACCAAAAATATTGGGAATTAAAAATTATTTGTGATTAATATTCTGTTAAGATAACATCATACCTTTTGGTTCTGTTTCATAAAGAATATATGAAATGTAATATTCTTTGTCAGTAGATCCCGACACAGAAATAATTTCTATATTTCCTGCATCTTTAATCCATTCTTGAATATCGCTGTCAACACTGTTACCTCTATACGAATTTATTGCTTTTATTTTTCTCATAATGTTATTTCTTCTTTATTTTTTATTCGAAGCTTATTTTATCCTCATAAAATATGTATAATGATTTTGATTGTCCTCTACTATATTGGCTTCTAGTCATTGCCTCTGATGCATTTGTGAATTTTATTTCAATATCAGAATTATCTTTAAGCCATTTATTAATAATATCTTCTACTAAATCATTATCTAAACAAAACATTTTTACTTTCATAACCCACCTATCCCTTCTTCATATTTAAGATAACAAATAACATATCCATTATCATTCATATTGGATACGATATCAAAATCTATTAGAGCCGGATGTTTATCCATCCACCCCCGAAGTTTTTTTCTAATTTCAACTCTGGTTCCAGTAAATATTTCTAGCTTTTTCATTTTAATATTGTTTGAAGTTTCATAATACATGATAACAAAGTTATCAATGAGTCTATCACCAATGTTCTTTGTGCTTGATGTTCTGCTACTGCTATAATTATAAGAGGGATTTTGTCTATCTTTGCTGGAGCATTGGTCTTGATATACTCCACTAAATCGATTCCGAGAGCGTTTAAAGTATCATCTATCTTAGAAGAATATTCTCCGACAATTATTTTATAATTTTCATAAGGTTTATCTGGACCTGCAAGACACATCTTAAATAAATCTATGAAATCATAATTGATGTTGAAATTCTTATCATCTAAAGTTTTAACTCCTTGAAGATAAAATGATTGAAGCTTATTCATAAGTCTTCTCATATCTGGAAAATCATTTCTAACAAATTTTCCTAATACTTCATCACTATGCTCAACCTTAATAGCAGTTAATATTTTTCCTATTCTTTCCTTATATTGATTAATAATGAAATTTTCCTCCTCATTATTTATTGGGTCATAAGAAATACAATGAAATCTTGATTGAATAGCCTCTGGAACTTTTTGGATGTAATTACAAGATGCAATAAATCTTGCAACATTGGAATATTTCTCCATTGAAGATTTAAAAGCATCAAAGAAATCTGGTGTTGCTCCATCGATCTCATCTAGGATAACACATTTGAGTTTTTCTTTACCACCTTCTAAAGAAATAGTCGCACAAAACTTAGGAATTGTATTCCTAATAGTATCAATACCTCTTTCAGAAGAAGCATTAATATAAAGAGTTGTGTAAGGCTTTGCTAATATTTTTAAGGTTGAAGTTTTGCCAGTCCCCGGAGTTCCATACAATAAAATATTCTGAACTAATCCTCTTTTAAGTTCATCTTTTATTCTTGGTGGGGCAATTAAATTACCCATATCTTTGGGACGGAACCGTTCCGTAAATAATTCATTTATAACGCTCATGTATACTTTTGTTTATTGTTTTATGTAATTATGTACTCAAAGTTTTCTTTATCCGAATAAGACTATTAGTTGATTTTGATCAGTGAAAATCTTCTTTCCTTTGTACATTCCACCGAACATAGTCTTAATTTTTGATACTATTCCTGAAGAAGCTCCTTCAAATGTATAAACAATAACGGGTCCGGTCCAAATAACATCTTGAACTTTCTCATCAGCTCCATGAAAGACTGTAAATCTTGAAACAACACTTACTTTTTTATTCTCAAAGGCGTCACTTAATGCTTTTTCTAGATTTTGAGCTATTAGTTGTTCAAGTTCTGGCCAGTTATCTTTCCACCAATTGAAATTACCATCTAATGTATTTATCGCAGATTCTACATAAGGAAACTGATCTTCAGTACTATTTAGAAATGTTACACCGTTTACATTACGTGCATCTTCAGTAATAAGTTTAACTTTTTTAACTTTCATTTTATCTTAATTATTTTTCTTTAACATTCAATTTCTTTTTCAGTGCCATCATCCATTCTAACTGTGGCAACTTCTTTATTCTCATCCCAGGCGATAATTCTTCCTTCGAATCTTTCTCCTTTTAGATTAGGCCACCATACTCTTTCGTTTAGATAACATTCATAATCTATTTGTCTTAGCTTTTTCATATTAAGTATTTTTGGAATTTAGTAACTGCCATTTCTATTCTCTCATCATGGTTGAATGCCCATTGTTTTTCAATTTGAAAAACTTCAGATATTTCCATCCATTTGACTTCGCTTATTTCTTTATCTTTGAATTTTTCCACTTCTCTTGGAAGTTTATCAAATTCATAAATAAAAATATAACTTAATGATACATTTTGTTTAGCATCAGTTTTAGGATCAGTATGAACATAAAAAGGATTTCCTTCATTATCAAACACTAATCTATTTTTATATTGCGGAATATGAAAAGAAGTTTCTTCATAAGTTTCTCTTACAATAGCTTCCATTCCATTTTCATCCCAATCCATATATCCAGAAATAACTGCCCATTTATTTCCTTCATCCATCATTGCGGATCTTTTTTCAGTTAATACGTAAATATTGTCACTTCCTATCTCCATACCAAGTATAACTGCTACAACAGCAGGCGAACGAGATAACCAAACTTTCCGGCCATCTTTCAATTCGACTTCTTCATTTCCTTTATTTTTAAATATTGGCTTCATATAATTATATATCTAAAGTGTAATGTCGTTGATTTCTAAGTCTATTCTTGGCAATTTTTCCAGTTCTTCAATTTCATCAATGATTAGCTTGGCCCTGTCATAATTTTCTCTTTTCATTTGCTTTAAGTGTTAATTGTGGTATTTATAAATATATTTTCCTGACAATTTATAATTTCTTCCTTTACACATATTACAAATTTCCCAGTTATTTTCTTTCATTTGTCTAGAAGTTTCAGCAATTGAAGGAAATGTATTTAATAATTTCCCATTTATATCAAATACATCAATAGATTTCTGATTATAAGTTGCTTTTCCTTTTTTAGCTTTTGTTACAGATTTAATCATATTTTCTTTATGACTCTGTGACATTTTATATCCCTTTTTTGCTTCGCTATATCTTTTTTTAGATTCATCAGAACGTTTTTTACCTCTTATTTTCTCTATCCTTTTTTCTTTATCTTCTTCACTTAAGTTATCCCAATATTTCTTAATAGCAATACTTCTATTAAGTCTTGTTCTTTCTTTATTAGGATTATCAGAAAAAGTATCTCCTCCTGTTCCTCCTTTTGTTAAATTATATCCATTTGGATGGAGAGTATTTTTCTCCTTTATCCAAAAAATTTCTTTTTCATTTAATTCTTTATTAGATTTACATGTTTCTAATAATTCTCTTTTAAAAGATTCTTTACCATTTTTATTAATGGATTTATTTAAAATTTCACCCGAACCTAAATATTCATCTTTTAAAGTTTTTGCTGTATGTTTTCCAACATATTGTTTACCATTTAATAAATTTGTAGTAATATAAATTTGTCTAATCATGAAGTGTTTATTTTATATATTCACTCCATGTTTTTAGAATCATATACTTATTGCATATATCTTAGTTTTCGAATTGTCACTAAAAGATTATCAATAAATTCCTGATCAACTTTATCCGGTAAATTACATACATCATATGAAGAATCTAAAAGAGCTATTTTCTTCTCAGCTTCTTGTAAAATATCTTCATATTCCATTTCACCTCTTCTAATAGACATTAATAAATCTATATGATCTTTAGGTCTCCTGACAATTATTTCCCCGCGATTAGCTATTTCTAATCCCATATCTAATATTCGTATACAATGAGCAAGATTCTTTGAGTCATATTGCTTACCATGTTCCTTATTCATCTTGAACCTATCTTCATTTCTATTGTCTAACCATTCTTTGTATTCTGCATATCTCTTGCAATGAGTTGAGAATGCATCTTTATTGAAAGTCATATGTCCAAGAAATTCTGCATCTTTTGGAATTGATCGTAAATGTACATCAGCTGCTTTTTCTTCATTGGAAACAATTCCCCATATTATATCATCTGGTGCAGCATACATTGAATAAAGATCATGAGCATGATCAATTTTAGCTAAACCAACAGTTTCTTGGGGAAATATTAACCATTCTTTAAGAGGAACAGTGTCATTGCCATTCAAAACATAACAAAAATCAAGAACAGTCTTACGAGTCATTTCATTTTCTTCCCAGTTAATTTTCTTGTTATATCCTCGTGCTTTCTTAATTTGTCCAATCGCGTAACCAGCAAATGAGTTCTTACATTGCTTAGTAATGAATTGATCTCTTTGCTCTAGAACAAGGTCAAAAATTGGATCTTTAAACTTGATACAATCTTCCGGAGCGTTTAGTAATTCAATAATATTGGGATTATTTGTTTGAACAAGTTGAAGAAATCTTTTGATTTCATAAAAAACGATATCATTAGTTTTATCAGCAACTTGGTCAATATATCCAAATCCAAGAATATCTTCAATAGGTTGAATAAAGACACCACGAAGGTCAACATCTGATTGTGGTGTTGAAGTTCCGTATGCGTGTGAACCCATAACCGCCTCAAAGATGATTAGGTTCTCCTTTCTTAATGTATCAATTGTATATTTTTTCATCTTATTCCATATATTTTAAATCTTGCCATTTTTCTAACTTCTCCTAATAATGCTCCTGATTTGTCTATAACTTCATCACAAATTGTTGCAACTACAAAAGCATCATGTGTACTTTTACTATAAATTTCTGCAAGTTTATTTATTTGTTCCTTATTCATATTTTACTAACTTTTTAATTCTTTTAACATAAATTTACAAAATTCTTTTAATTGCTCCTTATTAGTATCAAGATCCATATCATTACAAATCATTACCATTTTATCACTTGGTTCTAAATCTGCCATCATAACTTCATGATCAATTATTTCTATAGTTCTAATTTTTCCTTTTGCTGTATCAATAATAGATGCAGTTATAGAATAATTAAAACCACTAGACTTCCTCATTAAAACAGTTTTAGTTTTCATATTGTATGTTTCTTTAAATATTCTTTTGAGAAAGATTTTCTATATGATCCTCCAACTCTATATGTTTTTGTTACTTCTCTTGAATAGCATCGATGTTCTGCCTCTCCTCCGGAAGCTCCTTCTGCTCCACATCTTGTACACCATCCTAGCCAACTAACTCCATTCATATGAGCATAATTTGTTGATGCTCTTTTCCAAATGTGGTTATCATGATAAACTAATTCAGTATCAGATTCTCTTTGGTAATGAACACAAGGAACTGGTCCAGGCTGAAAATTGCTTAAAGTTTCAGAATGCACACAATCTTTTCGTTTTTCACAAGTGAAACAAGTTTCTTTTTTAGGATCCATCTTCTTTGGGCTTATACTCATTTGGCCAATTATCTAAATCAATTATAGGCTTATCATGTGCCAATTTAATTAAATCAAGTGTTCCAGTTAAATCATTTAAATCTTCCCAATTTGCAGTAGGATTAATATCATCTGCATAACTTTCAGGTTTTCCTTTCTTATCATAATAAACTTCGATTATAGAAAATAATCTTTGGTCTTCCATTTCACAAAATTTTTCATTTTCAGGAAATGTATCTTTATAAGAAAACATTTTTGTTGATACTCTGTAATTCCAACTCATAATTTTAATTTAGATTATAATATAACAATAATAATTGGGATAAAAAAATATTTACTTAATTATTTTTAAATTATTTAATTCTTCTTTCAATCTTTTATGAAAACTATTTTCTCCATCATCTCCAGACACAAGCCAATCTATTCTATGAGCATACACTAAAGCTTCTCGAATAATATCAGATCCTTTTTGGAATTCCTTCAAAGTTTCATCAGAATAATTTCTGACATAAGAAAATTGACTATCTCCTAAATTTTCGTTATTTGTACGAATAAGTTGTTCTATTTCATCGGCCATATAGCCCAATTCATATTGTTTATAATCAAAATGTCCACCACTCATAATTTTAATTTATTAAGTTAACTAATTTTTGGAATTAAGTCAGATAGTTTATCTCGTTCTTTTAAAAAGTCTGGAGTTTTAACTGTCCATTGAACTCCTAGATCAATCACATCATCAGTTAAACCTGCATTTTCAATATCATAAATATGAACTTTATGAATTGTTCTACCTCTCTTAAAGCCATCAGGCAAGTCATTCCAATTTTGCCCTTTTTCATGAATCATGTCATGCATATTAGCTTGTGACTTTCCATGAAGCTCTTTAGGTGAAAACAATGATTGAGCATGCATTTGTAATGAGTTCCTAACAGCATCCTTTTGTCTCCAAACAAAATAGTTCTCAACTTCAACAGGGTCTGGAATAGTAAAAACTCTTGCATCGAAGAACGCCATTTTCTTTTGTGAATCATCGACATCATAATTTATAACAGCATTAAACTTGGCAGTAGCCATTGAAGCTGCAACAGAAACCATTTTCTGAACTTGCCCATCAAACCATGCGTCAGTTGTAATATTTTCAAAATCTGTTAACAATAATGAAATTTCATCTGATTGGGCATAACCCATTTTACAACCTTGAATTTCTTCACAAAGAAATTTTGCAGTATTATCCATAGTACGAATAAACCTTTCATCATAAGGACGTTTCATACCTTTAGTAAAATTCCCGAAACACTTTCCATCTAACCGAAGTATAGTATATGTACGTCGAGGTAAATATTGTCGTGTTCTTACCTCAAAATTTTCTTTCATTCTTTTTCCTAAATCGTCTTTCATTTTTCTTTTTCTTTCATGTTTTCTTTAATATTTCGTCTCTTACATATTTAGCACCTTTAATCCATTGATCTCTATAATATTGTACTGTCGGAGAATTTGGATTATAAGGAATAGCTATTTCAGCTGCATCCTCTATTTCTTTATCTGTTAATGTATAACTCATCTTTTCTTTTTATTTTGTGCACCATAACTTAATTGTTTTTGGCAATAATCATGAATTTGCCACATATCATCTTTATTCATAATGATTTTGACTCCATCATCTCCATGACCATCATCAAAGGTTATCTCAAATTTAGTTCCAACTGAATACTCTTGCTTGATTTCTTGAATATCAATTATTTCCATTATGTTCCGTTATTAAAAGAATATTCTATTTTGCAATGGGGACATAACCAAGTTTCTAGCCATTCATCTCCATAACCATCAATATTACTATAAGGATGAGCGTTTCCTATCTTTGGATAATAGTCTTCCGGAGGATTTTTTCCACATTCTATTAAATCATCATTTGAAATAACTTTAAATTTATCTCCTTCAAATTTATAGTAACAATCTTCCAAATAAATATCATCATATTCACCACCAGTATCCCACCCACAAGATGGACAATCATAAGGGCTTTTATATTTTGTAAATGTCTGTTTCATGTCTTAATACTATGTTATGTGGATCTCTTCCCGTGTGAAACTTTAAACATTTGCTGCACTTATAAGCTCTTTGACTCCAAATATTCTTTGGATTCTTATTTTGTTTATGAGCCCAAGCTACAGCATCTTCAAAAACTTTAAAGGTTTTCTTTGCTTTACCTGTTGCAGTCATACATTGTCTAAGTTGGCTCATGGCCTATAATTTTTACAATTCCCATTTTTTCCTTCATCAAAACACATACCATCTTTCAATGCGTGCTTCCTTTGTAAAAATTTCATATTCTTCATTGTAATAGTACATGATTTACATTCACTATGAATATATTCTTCCATTATTCTTTCCATCTAATTTTAAATTCGCCTACATGACTAAATTCTAAATCATAATCATAAGCAT
>Ga0307928_10003877_pt1 | contig 11404 bp, 12 predicted proteins | sample AceLakmetagen232_FD_201815 | JGI IMG/M metagenome (GOLD analysis project Ga0307928, IMG submission 201815) | Saline water microbial communities from Ace Lake, Antarctica - #232 | ecosystem: Environmental > Aquatic > Non-marine Saline and Alkaline > Saline | place: Antarctica: Ace Lake...
AAAAGCGTCTGCCTGGTCACCCTCAGAAGCCCTATCTTCTTCATCGGAGATTTGTTTTTCTAATTCTTCCGGGTCGAAAGTTATATCTCCGGATGCTCCGCTATCTTCCCCTTCAACATCTGAAACAGCCTTTCCTTCTTCAGCGCCCGTAGCCTTTTCTTCCTTAATTCTTGCAAGCTCTGCAGCTTCTTGTTCTTCATAGAATTTAGCCTCCCCTCGCGCTTCTTCTATTCTACCATCCATTAACATTGAAAGCATTGCTTTGTTTGCTTTTGTGACAGGCTTCCCCGCGAGGACCCTATCAATCTGAGCAACTACTGTTTTTTTATTTAAGCCTTTATCTTTAAACCACTTAGGGAAAGACGAAGGATACCCGGACACTTCCCTTGTTTCTGGATCAAAGGCTCGACCGCCGGCTTCCCCTATTTGTTCAATTTGAGATTTGACATCTTTGAGGATAGTTCGAGTAGATGAATCCGCCTTATCCTCTACCGGGAAGATATTGCTAACCTCTTCTTTGCCGATTTTTGAATCCACATCTTTTTCGTCTAAAAGTTCCCTGATTACCTTTTTCTTTTTAGGCGCTTCTTCAACCGGAGCGGCCTCTTCTTTCTTCGCCTCTACTGTTTCACCCTTTTGAGCAAACGGGCTTTTCCCCTCGCTGATCCGCAATTTGGCATGGTCAACCGCTTTTTGGATTATCTCATCAGTCGGCTTCCCATCATTCAGCAAGTAATCTATTTCGTCCTTAGATAGAGTTGGAACAAGCGCAGGAATTTCGACTTCTTTCCCGTCAAGATTAACTCCGATTGATAACTCTGTGGATACCCGCCCGTCAGGTCTTTTTAATGCCCCGAAATATCCCTCCCCTTTTTCTGTACCATCTTCCCGCTTTCCAAAATCCTCCCCTTGGCCCTCATCTTCCGGTTTTTTCTTCAGCTCAGAAACATCAATCGACTCAGCGGAGCGATCGGGGGCTTTCCCTGCTCCTTTCCTGGCATTGATGGCCGTTGAGACTGTTCCACCTGCTATGCTCATAGGGGCTAACCCATACACAGCTTCTTTGGCCTCCTTGCCGGCTACATCCAACACTTTCGAGAAAGAGGTCCCTGCGTATGGCTTTTGATTTATAAGGCCGTCAAGGGCATAAACGGCGTTTTTTGCCCCCTCAGAAGTCAATGCCTGTGTATATTCTTCCCCGATCTCCTGTGGGAAGTCTTTTCCTATCGCTAACAGGAATTTCCCAAATAGACTTTTTGTTAAAGGATTCCCATTTATCCAGTTTAATTTATCAGCAAATGATAACTGTGATACACCTGGAAGTTTCATTAGCAGGGCTTGTTGCGCTACCTCGATGGTCCCGTTGATGACCCCACCGATGATAGAAGGGACTTGGGCAATATCAGGGTCAACTCCTTCGATCATTTCCCCTTCTTTGGTTTGGCGGTCCCGAACGAGCTCCTTAAAAATAGAACCCGTTTCGATCCTTGCCGTGTATACGCCACTCATAACGGCCATTCCAATTTTACCCGCTGTTCTAGCTAATTTCGGGCTTCGCGTTACGGCGAACGCCACACCGCCCGCAACGGCGCCCCCAATGAGGCCTCTCGTTTGAGCGTTAAGCATATAATTCGCCGTACCTGCCCCTGCCTCTGCGATATGCTTAAAAACGCCCTTCTTCCTAAATTCAGCCGAACTCGCGTATTTGTCTGAGAACTTTTCCATGTCCTGATCTATCCCAATATCGGCAATTTTTGCTTTTTCAACAGCCCCTTTAAGGTCAACGGCATTGAACGCAACGTCGCCCCACATCTTCGATTGTTTCATGTTGAGCCGACCAAGATTGTAGGCATCCGTAGCGGTTTTTCCCATAGGCTTTTGCGCTTCGTGGGCAAAATCAAGAAAACTGAAATCAGAGAGGTCTTTATCCGATAAGTCTTTAACGGGTTTATTTATCGATTCGGAAACGTCTTTGGCAAATGCTTGATAGACGGAATCGGCTTCTTCAAGATCGGATTCTTTTGTTTTCCCGGTGGCGTAATCCCATATGCTACTCATGATTGATTTCACTGTAACGGGCTCAGGTTTGCTTGGGCCTATGGCGGTCACGACATTGATTTTATCAGGGGAAACATCCTCCAAATACATGCCGCCCTTAGAATCAGCAGTATCGCGTCCAAGCATATCCTCTAAAAATATTTTTTCTGCCATTTTGAATTCCTTTTATTGCTCAAGTGCCGTTAGCAATGTCTTACCTGTCGCCTTATCTTTTTCTCCTACGACATATTGTGTCCCGTCAATTTCGACAACGCTTCCTTTTGAATATTTTCCCGGAGCATTGACAGGGGAAAAGCCGTCTTTGCCTTCCGGGTTGATATTCGCACTCCCAAGTTTTTGGCCGGTCAATTCCTCCATTTTTCTTATGTAAGCGTCTTTGTCCATCATCCCCGGAACTCGGCCATGCGCTTCGGCATAATCTTTCGCCACGGACGAATAATCCCTCAACCTCCCCGCCTTTTTGTTGGCATCAATCCCGAAATCTTTGTTGAGGCTTGATCTCGCCACCATGTCTTGCCATTCAGGGCTTTCTTTAAGCATTTCTGCCTTCCGCTTTGAAATCATAGCCACAGTTTTAGCTTGATTGGCCTTCGTTTCAGTATTCATCGTGGCAAGGGCCATGCTTGATTCAACGTCAGCGTTTTCAAGTTTCATTTTGTTTTCAGCGAGAAGCCGCGCTTCGGGACCATGGGTTAACCCAAGCATGTCAATCTTCGCTTTGTTGATTTTCTTTTGTTGAGCAAACAGTTCTTTTTTCTGATTCAGGTTTTGCATCACACCCATGGTAGAAACGTAATTCTTCATACCCTGGTCAAAACCCCTGGCTAATCCTCCTCCAATCCCTAAAAGCTCTTGGTCTGTCATTTTGGCACCCCCCAGTAAGGATCAATTTCGGCAGACCCGAACACGTTATTATAATTAAATGGTTTCGTGACGGCTCCGCCACCATCCATCGCGGCATTAGCCGACGACAAAGACAACGCTAAACTGTCCTGAGTCGCGCTATTCAATCCTTGATCTCTGCCTGCGTATATCCCTGCCGCAGTCCCTATCCCGCTTCCAATGCTCCCGACCATGCTTGCCCACCTATTAGCGCTCGCCGTGTCCTGAGCGCGAGCATCGGCTAGCATGTCCACTTCCATGCCAACCGAGGCAAGATTGAATTGGTTCCGTTGACCTTGATTAATAAGAGCTTTGCTCCCAACGTCAGACACCATTGCACCGCCGCCCTTGAATAATGATTCTCTGCCTGCCATGGCCCGAACGAAATCCTGGTAACGAAGTTTTGTGCTGGCATCGGCTGTTTGCTTAGCTACGGCCTGCTGGACATTTCCGCCTTTTTGCCCTCGCCTTGCGGCGGTTTCCATAGCCCCTTGCGTAACATCCCGATTCACAAGAGCCATAATATCTTCAAATTCTTGGCCCCCGTATTCTCCTATTGATTTGTAATAATCTGGAATTTCCCCCTCTAATATTCCAGTCCCATAATCGTACATGTAATCCTGGGTTTTCTCATAATTCGGGTCTTGATAAAATGACGGCATTTCAACATCGCCATAACCTCCCCCCCCACGAAAGGAATTGACTGTACTCAAAGCAAGTGATCCGACCGCTGCGGTTGCGGCTACTCCCGCCGCTGTTATTCCTCCTGACATAAAACCCTCCTTGTTATGTGATAATTTTTAATGCTTTAAATCTTTCGAGGTAATTGATAGTCAACTCTTGACCCGCCCATATATCTTTAACTGCATATAAATTTATTAAATTAGAGCTCGTCACCATCTTGCAGTTATTGAATTTTGAATGATTTATATAGCGAGCCGCCGGGGTTCTCACGCCTTCAATGTTCACAGGGCAAACAAAGTTGCCAGCCTTAATCTCCTTGGTTGTTTTCAAGCCCGTCCCATGGATGCGTGAGGGGAACAAAACGAGATGGCTATGGCCATCTGGAAATTCTACATTTTCCAATGTGTCCATTACCCTTTGTGTCCACTCTTCCGTAACACATGCTTGGTCAAGAATAGCTTTGTAATCATCATGGTCAATCTTCAAAAATTCCTCATAGGTATCAACAAATATATCCTTGCAGATTTCTTCCACATCAGTCTTTTCTGTAACGTGGCAAGTGATCCCCACCGTATCTTCGTGTGTGACTAACGCTCTTTGGGTTCCTTCCTCTGTAATGTGGAAATAAGGAGCCTTGACCCTCTTCGATTTTCCATCGGCGTATATCGTTATATCGCCTTGCATGACAAATAAGGGATGCTGTGTTTTGTGGATTGTCGTAACGAATATTATGCCCTTTGGGACAAACATCTTTCTTATGTATAGTCCTGTCGAAAAAGAGTGTTCGTATCTGCATCCAAGCCCAAGCTCATATTTTTCATCACGAACAGAGTGATCCGGAACAGTTTTGAGAAACTTATCGAGCATAGCGATATTCTCGTAAGGATTAAGCTCTCGCTCTGTTTGGATTTCATCCTTCTCACTCAATTTTTTGACCATTTCAGTCATTAAAGGCCGCCGCCCTCTCCCATCCCATGCTCAGAAGCATTCATGGAAATATTTTGACCCGCAAAAATGGCGTTAAGAAGAACAACATCTGCTTCAGTAATTACTGTTTCTGCCTCAAGTTTTTCAATGTGAGTTTTTAATCCATCGAAATCTTTTTGCTCGGCATAGGCGATTAAGACGCTCAATTCAAATCGAATATCAAAAGATGAGAATTCGCCGAGCGCGTCAAGAAATGCCTTCTCCGCTTTCGTTGTTGAAAATCTACGCCTTGCTCTTTCTTTGTCAATTATGGTTTGGCTTTTGCGAACAAGGTCGGCGCCGTTAAATGTGAAATTAGACAAATGTTCTTTTGGAATATCAAACGGCACATGGACAACCCTTTCTCCCGCGCTGGCGGATAAATCAGGCATTTCGCCCATTGAAACGATTTCGCCATCAGATATGTTGTATTTCAACGACATAGCAAAAGCGGGTGACGCGACTGCCAAACACAATAAAACTACGATTAATTTCTTCATAAATCCCCCATTAAGAAAGTTTAGTTATTTCAAATCCACCGCAATACAAGTTAGCGCTTGCCCACCCACTCCAATACAAAGTATCTGCTGTCAATAAATGGAGCCTCCAATAAGCGCCGCCTGTGTCTGAAATTGCGACAATTATTTTATTTGGCGCAACAGTATCAGCATGGGCAGCAACTGAATTATTATTAGTGACTTGGATATTCCCGCCAAGCCCGATCAAACTTCCAAAGGCAACATTCGATAATTCAGACGGAACGAAATTCGCGGTATCAACTGATTCCCAAGCAGCAGCTACTCCACTCGCCATTGAGCGCCACGTGTTATATTCGTAATGATGAGAGCTCTGCAAGAAGTCCACAAAATTACTACTCGAATCGTTGTAAACCGCGCTAACAAGAGCTTTATCGTTATAGTTGGCCGGCATTGTCGGAGCGGTAGCAGATAAAGATAGGAGCCCATTTATCGTCCCATCGTCTTTCGCGATAATCCAAACGTAATACCATTTAGATGCTTGCTCGGCCCCGGTGTCTAATCCGCTCGCACCATCCGTTGTAATCGCAATAGATTCGCTGACGGTTTCAAAGCGCGCGGCAAGATCGCTTGACCCTCTCAGCACCAACTGATCTGCCGTTACCGCTACCGTAGTCGCGTTTGTGCGGTCCACTTGCAAATCGGCCCATCCCGCGAGATCGTCAAGCAACGATTGCAAAGCGGTGTTATTTGCGCCAACCTCTGTATCAATATCTGAGGGATCGGAAGTGCCTGCCGGTAAAGCTGAGTCCCATGCCCCAAACGCGGGGCTTACAAATATCATTGCCATAACCACTAAAATCGTTAATATTCTCTTCATGCTTTCCCCCTAAGTTGGTAATTTCATGAGTGCTTTTGTTGCTGCCCCATCATAAATTCTTATTGCGCTTGCGTTATCGTCGGTCGTGACTACTATCGGAATCTGATGGATGATCTTGTCCTGAAACGTGCAATTCGGCTTTTCAAATCTCATCGCGCTTTGGCTGACCCACCCCGCTACTTCTGCATCCTGATAAATCCTCGTCACAATATCCTGTCCTTCAATTTTCCACGGAGTAACAACGGCTGGAACCTCCACGGAAGAGGACATTTTAACGCTATCAATGTAAATTGTTCTGCCAACGGATGTTGAGCTTGATATGCTCTGCATTCCAATAGTGCTCACGCTACCACCCGTTGCTGTATCGGACGGCCCCCACCCAGCATCAATCAAAAACCCATCGACCCACGCGGTAACGTAATCTGAATCAACAATCATGCGGAGCGTGTGCCATGTTGCGGTTGATATATCCACGAATGACCGAATCGTGACATAGGCAGAATCACTATACGATCGAATCGCCGCGTACGGGAATGAGAAATCGGTCGTGTTATAATTAAATCTTATACTGCTGTAATATTCGTTATCGTCCCTTGTGTATATCGAAAAATCCCACACGGCATCGTCTATATCGTCATCAATTTTAAAAACTATTTCGATTGTGCAATCTGAGTCCCAAGATACTGATGTATTGTATGCGTAGGCTTCATCGCCACCGTCCACGCCTGGATTGTATAATTTATAGCAAGACCTCCCATCTTCTGTTACCGCCGTCGCAGTCCCGCCGCCAGCTACGCCCGCAACCCAATCAAGATCGAAGGCATCGCAATCCTGATCGGTTATATCCCATGCGATAGCAAAGGCCGATGGCGTTGCAAGCATCAGACAAGCCAATAAAATAAGTAATGTTTTTTTCATAAATTCGTTCGATACCATATTTGTCCTGTTGCCGGGGAAGCGGGATCATCTGTCCTGTTCTCAATTATCATCCCCTTCACTTCTCCGACGTTATCAAGGCCCTCGTCTTGAAGGTCTATTTCTTTCGCGTCTTTCATCTTCACGCTCCCTGCCCCGTCCAATTCAAAAAAAAGCTCAGAATTTACTTTTCTGATTTCCTCATTCAAAATACCGGGGGATACGTCGTCTATCTCCCCAATGAATTCTTGCGTCGTGCCATAGGCTGTACCACAAATTCCAAGAAATATAAAAATACACAGAATAGTTTTATTCACTTATTGGCTCCACGGTGTACCTTACTTCAATCCTTGAAACTTTCCATTCATCTGTGCCATATTCGGAAAGTTTAAGTTTCCAAAAATATCCGATTGGTTCAGGATCATCAACTGAATTATAAGGTGGTTTATAAACATAAATCTTATCTTCTGCCCGGCCCCGATATTCGTCCCATTCATCATTGTCAACATCAGCGGGAACGTCCTGAGACATATCAATATCAAAAGAAGCGTCAACGTCCCCAATGTCGTTATAGTATTCAACGGTCAAGGTCCCGCCATCGGCGATGTAATAAACTTTGATTTCCGTAATTCTCTTTTCATGGCCGGCGAATTTAGGGTTTAGATCGGTCCAGCCCGATTCCCAATAACTGAGAAATGACGATTCCTGGGTGGCGGAAGTTTTCACATAATCAATCTGCCATAAATAGCCGTTATCCTTATCAACGGTTGGCGCGTAATCAATATCAGTCGTTGATAGATTTGATCTGACCTGAATCCAATCAAGCGCTGAAATGGCTGTGACATCAGACCCCGATGGATCGCTTACTGCCGTAGACCATGTCGCCGCCGCAATCCCCCCTGAAGTCGCGGCTGTCCGAATCTGAAACGTGACATCCCCGTAATTGTTCCGGTCCTCGTTCCATTTCATCAATAGCAGTTCACCTGCTCCAATCTCGTATGATGGGCTTGTCCATGTGCCAGCGGTATCGGGGCGATCAATGATTGCCGCTGGAATGTATGTATCGATTTTATCAATGGTATCAATAAGCGCATCTTTGGTTTGGAGTTCAGTCGTCCATCCATCAATCGTGCAATCCCATGCCAAATCGAGAACGGGCTCGTATTCAGTTCCAATCGACCGGGCATCATCATAGGTTCCATCTTCAAGCTCGCTTTTCTTGAATATGAACAATGCCGATGATTCCCCTTCGTCAACCCACACATAACCGTCAGTGTCAGAGGACCCCATGTAAAGATCGCCATAATCAGACCCGGATGCAAGAGCCGTGAAGCAATTCACATCCTTTGTATCAAGCGTGTAGGAATCCCTCGTTAAATCGTAAATTAAAACTTTATTATTTATCGTTGATCCCGTTGAAGAGTCGGTATAGGCAAGTCGATATTCCCCGTTGTAATAATATCCAGCGCAATCCTCAATGTTGGCTTCCAAGATATTGTCTATTTGTTCCGTAACCGCATCCGAAACCAGCTCCGATCTCTGTCCAATGAATCGGTTTATCCCACTACGCGCTAAATAAAACAAACCAAGAGGGGTATTGGCTATGCTGTACGGAGCCGGGCACCCAATGAATGAAAACGGATTTGAAACAGCCCAGGTCCCTTCCGCCGAATCGGTGTAGTATTTCATAATGCTATTCGTCTTGAATATGGTCAGAATCCCAAGAAACTCCTGCAATCCTGTTATTTCATCGCCGTCGTCCGGTCTGAATTCCTCGTAATCATTCACGTCGAAATATTCTGGATTTTGAATATCCGAATAATAGACATTTGATTTATAGGTGGAATTTCCAGATACAAAAAGCCTGTCTTGGTGGATTGTGGGATATGCCCCAATCGGAGGCGTGACATTGTATCCATCTGCGATTGCTGTCGCCCATGTGGGGGCAGCATCAGCATCGGCATCGTCGTCGGCAACAGAATCCGCAAGTGTCGTTGTCGTATTGTCCGCGATCTCGGAAACCATGTAATATGTTGTATCAGCAAGAACGGTTGCCCTGTTAGCGCCGCCAAGAGTCCGGTAAATGTACCGCTTCGTGGTTCCAGTCGGGCCAAGAGGAATATCGGTTAAAGCAACGTTGTAAACGGCGGCCCCGGTATCAATAGCATTACTTCGTGCCGTTGAATAATAATATGACGTTCCATCATAAAATGCCATTTTATACATATACCAGCTTGAGGCATCCAAATCCGTGCCGGTATCCAATTCAGCAAATGGCGCTCCAAGCTCGGCGACAAGATTCTCGGCGGTCCTGTGAGCATCCGTATTGGCTGTGATTGACGTTGACCCGTCGTATTTGACCGCATTCTCATTTCCGTTCATCCCAATCGCAATATCGTCATAAGTCACAAATTGCCATCGGGCCCCGTCGGTATAGCCTTGTCCTATCTTTGTGAAGGTTCCAGCCGAATCATCTCCGACAAACAAGTATGTGGTGCCTGCTGCAATCAAGGCTTGCGTGCCATTGGACGTATAGAGCCTATGCAACCCTGTAACGGCCAAACTTCCGATCGAGCCGTAGGAGAGCATTACGGGCCGTTTTGATAGGGCCCCGTAAGTTGCATTAAACCTCACATTTGCGACATCGGATGCGCGATCTTTCGGGCATAAATACTCATTTATATGAGAATTGAGACTTTTGTATTCCCCTATGACATAGATACCCTTTTCTGTGCGGGCTACTGCGGGGATGCAAAATACCCCTAACAGGATCGCCAAAATAAGAGTTTTTCTAATCATACGATTCTCCGCCCTTTCAATCTCGTTTTCTTCTCGGCAAAAAGGCTTTTGTTGGTTTTGACTTTTACCCGGGCCATCGCTAGTTTTGAATAATATACGCCTTGAGCATCCCTGCTTAGCTTGTCCTCTCCTAAAATGCCGTGGGCGTGCCATTTCCAGAAATCGAGGACATTATAGGAAAGGTGCGCGAGTTCGGATATTTCAGTTTCCCCGCCAAATGGATAATATGCGTTCGATTCCATCTGTGGCGGGCGTTTCCCGTAATACAACCAACCTCCGTTCGAAAGTGTAGTGTCGGGGGCGGGAACAAAGGTCAGGATGCTCCCGGCTTTGAAAAACCATACGGGATCGCTCGAATCCTTGTCTCTCCAATTCGGGACCTCATTATCCATCCACTCTCTCGTCCGTGAAAAAACCTGTCCCCATTTAGAGCCATTGTTCCACCACACCCCCGACTCGGCAATTTCAAGAAAATCATCAGCAATATCAGCAATATCATATTCATCTTCATCTTCTGTTACTGTAAATTTCGCATCATCCGGAAGGCAAGTAGTGTAAGATGCCACATCGTTTGCGCCTTCTTGCAATATTGATTCAAGCAATATATTGGAAATTCTGCCCACTTTCGCGCCCGGGACGAGCATCCGCGCCCATAACTTTAGATTTGTCCTATTCATAGTTTAAACTCCCTATTTTTTTGAAACTCTTGCTTCTCGTAATGTCTGCTGGCGATGTAATGGCGCAAGCCGGTAAGTCGTAAAAAGAATCCGGGTTGATCGCGTAACGTCTGAGCCCGGTCATGGCGAGCTCGGAACAGAAATAATCATTGTCCTTTTGGTGGTCATTCGCTTTCTTGCGCTGAACGCTCAATTTCAACCACGCGAGTCTCAGAATCGAGCGCATGTCATATTTGCGATCGTTTTGGTCTACCAGCCAATCAAAGAATTTCGGCTCATTTATCGGGACAACGCATCCATATATGTCAATAATCCTGCCGTCCTTTTTAACGATCTCTTCGTAATGCGACAAGGGCCGAATATCAACGCCTCTCTTTGAAGTTGATTCGATAATCAGCCGATGGTTATATTTGATCCCGACATGGAAATACTTTGAATCCGTCCCAATCTGAATCAGCTTCAGGGGCCATTCTGAAATCTTCCCCCAACTCACATTCCCGCCATGTAAACACAATTCGATCATTTGTCTCTCCCCGAATACAAAACAGCCGCTTTCGTGCCGGCTGCAATTAGTGCATTGAAAAGCTCCTGCTTCTTCCTGGTTGGGACTTTATCCCAAAGACCGGGAAAATCAGACAAAATCTTTACGAACAAAGGAACTAAATTCACAAACGGAATCTTATCAAGAACTTTGATTATTCTCCCAATGTTCATAAAATCATCCCCTTTTCTATCTGCGCTCCGTTCTGCCTCTCTGCGCCCTTGCCATCGGCTAATGGGCATTTGAAAATTGCTGTATTTCTGCCAAGCATTTCCATTATCCGAGTAATGCGATACATGTATCCAAGCATATTGAAAAGGCACCGCAACATAACGAAACTCGTCACTACAAAACCGAGACAAAGGAAAAAACAAATATTCGTAATTAACTCATGATTCACACATCACCCCGCTAGAAGCACCCACCAGAACCCACCCAAGATACCAACTAAAACAAACATTGATACCCATGTTGCGAGCTTGAATTTAACTTTTAAGTCTTGTTCAATATTCGCTATCTTTTCCAC
>Ga0307928_10003879_pt1 | contig 11401 bp, 23 predicted proteins | sample AceLakmetagen232_FD_201815 | JGI IMG/M metagenome (GOLD analysis project Ga0307928, IMG submission 201815) | Saline water microbial communities from Ace Lake, Antarctica - #232 | ecosystem: Environmental > Aquatic > Non-marine Saline and Alkaline > Saline | place: Antarctica: Ace Lake...
GAAGAAATATAAAAAACATTATAATCATCTTTTACTTTACATATCAACCCATCATTAGTCATACAATTTAATGTATATCTAACTTTTCTAGGCTCATTAAAATCCTCACATTCTTTACTATATTTATCTACAAAAAATCGTGCATCATAAACTTCGTCTATTTCCCATTCATTAAGTAAAAATTCTTTCAAGATTCTATATATTTCACTTTCCATTTATTAATCGCTCTCTCCTATCATTAATATTTTCAAGATAAATTTTGTCATCTTCCAATGAAACAACTACTTCATATTTTGGACGTTTCTTTAAATAATAATATAAATTTGAATAAACTGCATTAATAGATTTTCCAGATTTCTTCCAATCTATATATGTTTTTTTATTGTTATTCAATTCATATTGTCTAATATAATCGCGTGTATGTATTTTTCTATTACGTAACTTTATGAACGCATCAGACTTTATCACTCGCAATTGTTAACTCACCATCAGGATAATGTAATTCACCATAACTATATAAAAAATTATCAAGTTCAACAGAATCTACAACGTTTTTATCCGTAACAATAAATACTTTTTCAATTATTATAAAATTGTTCTTAGCTTTATTAGATAAAACATTTCTCATAGATAGAGATGGTTTATGTGGAAATACTATATATAATACTTTATTGTAATCATCGAAATTTATATTATTAATAGTTTCCATACTCATTATATTACTAAAAATAATTACTTTGTCTTTTGATACTTGTTGTTTAATATTAATCTACCACCAGTTGTTTTTTGTAATTTCCACTTCTTGTTTAATACACGCACAAAATGATTGTATGAGATTGGTATTTCGAGTTCACGATATATTTCAACAATTGGTATTTCGTGTTGTTTAGTTTCTAAAATATATTTCTCTGCAAAATCAATAATATACTTTGCTTTAACTCCAACAGAATATTTTTTATGTAATATATCTAAAAGATACGCTCGCAATTCTAATACATCCATACTATACATTTGTTTTATAACCATATAAAGGTTTCTAAAATGTTTGATTTTTAATGATAATATTATATATAGAAAATGTTATTGCTTATTCTTTAACATACTATCATATATAGAATCAAATACAAGGGATAACCATTTTTTATTATTTATGTTCTCATAATTAATAAGACTTAAATATTTTGTATTATTTTCTTTAATCATACTAAATTTATTAATATACTCTCCAATATAAGTATTAATATACTCTCCAATATAAGTATTACTATTATCATTATAATAAAATAATATCCATGATGTATTAAACCACATCATTAAATCAAAATCATTATTTATTACATCATATATAGCATCATTATATTTAAATTCAAGAGTATTTATCCAATTAACCCAATAAAAATCATCATTTTTAAATATTATTTCTTCCTCAACATTTATAAAATTATTAAATACTGATTGATATTTTTCTATATGATTGTTATGAACCATATCATATTTACACATTGATAATAACCATACCTTAACATGTATTAAATCATCAAACTTCATAGCAATAAATTTCATTTCATTTTTATAATTACCAAAAGCTAATATAACATTCATAAAATCACATCAAATCTTACCATATCTTTTATCACATTTATCTAAACATTTACGTAACCTTTCAAAATCACCTATGAATGGTTCAGAGTTATTAATAAAACAATATGATAAAATACCCATATATTCTGAATTATCATTATTATATTTACAAAATTTATCTAAATATCTTGTTATTTGTGTACTCAACTCACCTCTATAGTATATAGAAATATATCTTTTTTCAAACCACATCATTAAATCAAAATCATTATTTATTACATCATATATTGCATCTGAATATTTAAACTTATCAAAATAAATATTGTAAAGAAATTTATTATCTGTAATATCAAAATGTATATCATCATCAATATTTATCATATTTTCCATAGCACGATTACAAAATTCATTATCAATATCAATATGAATTAAAAAATCTGATAAAGAAAATACCCATTCTCTAACATCTTCTAATTGTTTGAAACGTGCATCTATAAAATTGAGCTTATTTAAATCATTTCCAATTACAATTATTACTTTCATATAATCACTTTTATTTTTTCAAATTGATAAAAATTTAAACCGTCATCTTTGTATTTTTATTAGGAATATTGTGAACCAACAAAACAACCTTCCTTTGTTTTTGTAATAAATGGCTTATATTTCATTGTAAAGTCTTCAATTGATGATTTAACCTCATCTGTAAGTTTAAATTCTGAAATATTATATACCTCATCAAACGTTCCATCATCATTATACGTTGAGATTCCAACACCAATATAGATAGCTGTAGTAGAATCGTCACAATCTGATGCTGTAATAAAATTTTTATTTTTATCTTCTAAAGATTGTAAATCTTTATAAAATGCAATTTCAGTATCAAACTCCAATTCTAATTTATTTGATATATTAAATTTATATCCTTTAATGATAAAACTACTTGAACTACTATTACTTACAAAGCCATTTCTAATTTTCATATTTTCTACATCTTTTATATCAATTTGGTTATAAACCTTTGCATTATCTTTATATACTACTTAGCTAACAATTCATATGTTTTTTTGTGTTTCTTTATTAAATATTTAATATCTAATGATTTATCAACTATACCAATAGTATAATATTTGGTTAATATATCAGTAATTATTTCATTGTCTTTAGTTTTAAAGTTAGAAATTACATCTTCAATATTATTACTTAAACAATAATATAATTCTGGAGTTTCATCTAAACCATCATACAATAAATTTTCATGTTTAGCTGTAAATACTAAATAAATATGATCTCCATATAAATCTACGAAATGCTCATCATCATCAAATTTAATCTTCTCAATACTTTTAACTATTGCATCAACCATTGCTTCTAAATACCATGCACATTCTGTTATCGTTTTAGCTACTACAATATTAGGTCTTTGATCATCTATTTGTTCATAATAACCATCTGAATTAAATTCATAAACATATCTTATTATATACAAATTCATCTTTAATCACACTCAAACATATTTCTTAACTTACAATATCATTTTATTTAAGTTCTTAATAACTGTTTCATAAAATCTTATAAACTCTTCTTTTTCACATTTATCAGGTAACCACATATTTTCAATCCAATCTTCATCTAAAACATCATCAGTATAAATATTTGTATCTATCCATAATTCACCAGTTTTTTTATTACATCGTATCTCATTTTCTTTTCTTGATATTCCACTATTGTAGAACTCTATTTTTTTATAATTATATTCATAATCATCAGAATTATTAATATAAAACGGATTTTCTACTTCATAAGTTGATTCTATAATTTTTTTAACTGTATCAATTTTCATATTGTTATCCTATATATAATTTACTTTTAATTCGAAGTTGTAATTGTAAAGTTACGTTGGTCTGCTACAGTAGCCATAGCTCTTACTGCATCTTTAATCTGTGGAGTTTCTATCATTCCATATTTACCATAAATTGTAGAAGTGCAATAGAGTGGTTCACTATCTTTATTTGTCATAGCAAAACTCATTATAAATGGCATATTCTCACGTTTACATATTTCATTAACTTTTTTAACCAACGGACTAATCTCTTCATCATAAATTTTTTCATCATTAATTGTCATACTTTATTCTCCATTTATTATCTCTATTATAGTTTTATTCATACTATAAAATCCTTAACTTTAATTTTAACAATAATTAATTTACCCTCACGATCAAATAATCTTACTAATGGACGTAATACAAATCCTTCAGCTATAAATTCATTATCAACTTTAAGCAATGAATTAAATCCACCTTCACGTATAATATTTATAGCATTGATAAGTGTCATCGGTGATAATATAGGAACAAATTGTATATTTAATTTTTCAGATATATTTAAAGCATTGGCAATTTTCAAATACAATCCACCAATAGTAACATCAAACATTATAAAATTAACATCATCTTTAATATATTTACCACCTTTCTGAATACCAACACCATAACCTTCACCATAAATAATCATTGAAATGTCAGGATATAATTCATTAAACATTTCAATTGTAAACATTTTAATTAATTTGTTTACAAGTGTTGATGGTATCTGTGCATTTTCATCTTTACCACCAAATTCAACTGTTTTTTCAATTGCATCCCATCTAATTTGAATATTTGTTCCATCGATTTTTTCAGTTACATACCATAAATTGTTTTCAAGATATTTAAATATATCCAATGAATATTCACCATCAATAATTTTACCTTTATCATCACGTTTATAAACAGTATTTATTTTTGTATATCTTTCATGTTCCATAATATCATCCAATTTCTATTTTTATATATAATATTTTTCTAATGTATTAATAATGTTTAATACTTTATTATAATAACCCCAAATTTATTAATATAAAATACACACTTAATGTTATTGGTATTGATGAGACAACTGCCATAACAAACGCATTCATAATTAAATTGTTTAATATCGATGATATAATAAAAGCACCATTAAACATAAATACAAATGATAGTAAAAAAATCTCAACAAGTATTGCTAATAACATTAGTTATCTCCGTATAGTTTAAACTCAGGACAACATCTACACCCATTACAATCTTTGTTATTCATAAGTTTGTTTCTAAAGTTGTTAAATGTTTCGTTATACCAAACATCTTTTAAAAAGTCTACATCAGATATTATATCAATACCATTTTTGCCTTGCCATGCTTGCTCAATAAATGAACATGGAAATACTTCTCCTTTTACATTAATATATACACTAAATAATGATGATTCACATGGCTCAATCATTTTTTGTGTTTGTTCATCATAACAATCGTATATTAATGGTGCTGAACATGAATCAAACCCAATTGTAATATTATTTTTATTAGCATGTGCTACCAATCGTGCAAATAGTTTCTTTGATAATGGATGCATATCAACACCTCTTCCAACTGGTTTTAAACAAAGAAATACAATAGCATTAACATATTTATCATCGTCATTTCTTTTAAGATTAGAGATTAGATCAATGCATTGAGTATATGTCTCTTCAGCCGCAATCATATGAATATTGGTTTGTTTCATCCCTCTTTTGTTAAGCTCTTTAAGAGATGTGATACATTTATCATAATCATACATACTGACTGCTACTGCACCACATATATTAGCTAACATATCATACCAACTATCATTCATCTTTTCACCATTGATTGTGATATTAGGTATAACGCCATTATCACGTGTATATTTCATTATAACTTCTAATTCTTTATTGGTATCAATATCTCCAATACCAAAAGCAATTTGTGTTAAAGTTTTAGGAAGATTATTAAACACTTTTTTAAATGTATTTAATGACATATTTTCACCATTAGATGTATTAGCTTTGTAACAATTATGAACTAATATATCCTCACTAAAATAATTCTCATCTGATGTACAATGAAAATTATACACTTTACCATTATACTTAACAATTTCAATTTCATCAATTATCATGTTTTAATACTTCCTATTAATTTATTTTGTATTTTCATGTATATTAATTAAAATATCATTTTTATTTAAATCACTTGCATTAACCCATTTACGATTTTTAGTATATACATCATGTTCTGGTGTTAATTTTAATATATTTTTACCAGATTTAATAATTATTAAATCCCCATTATATTCTCTATTATAAAGTTCTTTAACAATCTGCTTTGTTTTTGTCTGTGTATTTAAATTGTAACCAAATATTTCATCACCAACTTTAATTTTAGAAATATCTTTTTTACTACCATTTATCATATTTATTAACGTACCTTTTGGAGAGCATGCTTTACAACCCCTACTACATATAGTTGAAATTTCTATGTCTGCAATCTCACAACCAAAGGGAGATATTTCAGGATCATCATCTTCTGTTTTACCCCATCTCATAAACAATCCACTTGTTTTATCAAAAGCATAATTGTAACTTTCACTCTTACAAAACTTACGTTTATCATTTTCACGAATTTCAAATTCTATATCACTCATAATATACCTCTTACAATCAATTCTACACTTCTGATGGTACGTGTATAGAGCACCACAGACATTTACTTAACATTTTCATATACTTTTATGACTAAAAGTTAATCATTAAAACAACACAATTTAAAACGGCATATTAAATTTATTTATTCTTTTAAATATTAACGTGGTAATATATAATTAATTCTCTCATTATCAGCATGTTCATATTCTCTACCATTTTTAAAAAGAGATGCCCATTCATTAGCATAACCACCATAAAACATTTCACCTTCACATTCATACCATTCTGTACAAAATGCTATAAATCGTGTTCTTTCTGGTTCACTAATACCAGTTTCTTTAACTGCTTTATCAATTCTTTCAATTAATCCTAAATCCATAATAATCACTTCATATTTTTTGTGATATCAATATACTCACCGAATCAATTCTCTACTTCTGGTGGTACGCATATAATACATCACAGACATTTTCTACAACAATACATATAATTCATCAATTAAATAATTTTAAAATAAAAACTACTTTTAAAACAATGTATTAGACTTATTTATTTTAATGTTTACTTTTAATTTTATTTTCATGCATATGAATTTTATCTACTAATACCCATGATGCAGGCGAAAAGTAATCATACTTAACAATTATATCATACAATTTCCTAGATTCATCAATATATGTTGAACGTAAAAAATCTTCACTTAATCCACTATCACAAAGATTATCAATTCTATCACACAATTTAGCTTGCCAAATATGATGTTCATTAAATTCTGATAATTATTTATAATATTTATTTATACGCTTACTTCTCGGTGAAATACTTTTATCTTCTGTGAGTGCCATTACACCATTAATAATATAATGTGTAGAAGTTTCAATTCATAAACAAGTTCATCATATAAATCATCTCTATTTAAATTACAATCTTCTAATATATCATGTGCAAATACAATAGCCAAGTCTACGTATTTTGCATGTGGTGTAAACTCTTGATATAACAATGCTACTCTTGCCGGATGACTAAAGTATGGAGTTATATCATCTTTTCTAAATGAGTGATTACCTTTTTCATACTCACGTGCACAAAAAGCCACCCATGCTGTAAATTATTCTAAATTCATATTATCACTTCATATTTTTATTATATTTATTTTCTGTATTAATATACTTTAATCATGTGATTATGGTTCATCTCAACAATATCTTCATTACCTGTATTATCAATTAACATACATTCTACTCTTCCATGTCTATTTACAATTAAATCCGCAATCTTAATTCTTCTACATTTAGAACGTAAAACTATACTCACAGTTTTATCATTATTCAAATGAACCAACACTTTCATATCTTTTAATTGAGATTCATCTGTATATAATCTACTTACCATTATTTCTTTTCCATTGTCGCTTTAAGCCATACCATTGAATTTGATATATAATTAGTTACCCCTCTAAAATCTGCTAATATAATAATAGCATCATATAAATTATATTTAAATATTTTATAAACTTCTTCTCTTATTCTTTCATTTGAAATATTTGATTTTTCAAGATATTCAGCACCACTATCAGAAATTAAATGTGATAAAATACCATTCATATCAAATTGTAATGTTATCATAAATCTTATTGCACGTAAAACTCTCAATCCATCCTCTTCAAATCTATCACATGGATTACCAACACACCGTATAACTCTATTTTTTATATCATTAATACCATTATAAGGATCAATTATATCAGATGAATCAATCTTATAAGCAATAGCATTAATTGTAAAATCACGTCTTGCTAAATCGTTTTCGATAGTAGTAGGAGTTGTAGATTGTGGATGTCTCCCATCAACATAAACACCATCACTTCTACACATTGCAAAATCATATACGTTAGGTATCATATTTTTATCAAAATCAATGAACCAATCACATACAATATTATGAAATGATGGTGTAACTCTTACTTTTAAAGTACCAAAATTTGGATTCTCAGTATATATTTTAAAACCCAATGATATTATATAATCTTTCATTTCGTCATATGACGAACTTTCTACTGCAATATCTATATCTTTAATTTTAACCTTTGGAACAACTTTTAAAATATTATTTCTAATATTATCTCTTACTGCACCACCGACAATATACATGTTAAGTTCTTTCATATATTTCACCATAAACCTTTAGGACAACTTTTTAACTCTTTAATTTTTCTAATCCTTTTATATTCACAAAAACATTCCAAACATTTTCCTACTCTTCTATCACTACAAAATACACATTTACGAAAAGATTCATCTTTATGTTCCATTATAAAATACCTATTAAGATTTCATATGTTTATATTTATATCTTTCATAATCTTTACTAATAGATTTTACAAGTTCATCAATATCATTATTTATTTTAGGTTTATTATCAATATTAAATTCATTTGATAAAATATTAATCATTAAATAATCAATATATATATTTTCATCTAAAGAATATTTAAAAATATCTTTAAATATTTTTACAGTTCCATTTATTGCAATAACTTCGAGTTCTGGTACACTATATTCTTTATCCATTATACCAAGCATATCACAATATGAATGAACACATTCATGTATTAATGAATTATGATATGTTAAATATATTTCTTTTGCAACTTTATAATTCATACATTCATGCTTACATGTTATTTCATAAAAACATTTATGTTCTGATGTACATTCTATTTTTCCAGTATCACCTTTATACAATGAATTTAAATTACAATCAGTAAATGATACATCAAATATACTTAAAAGAAATCGTTTAAATAATCCAATGGGTTTTATAAAAGAAAATTCAGATAAATGAATTATATAATCATCATAATCACTCGTCATCTTTTTTACCATTTTTATTTAGGTAAGGCATATATGTGTAATTAGGACATAAAACACAACCACAATTTATTTTACCGTCAGCATAATAACCCATACACCAATAACACATTGCATGAATACGTTTTATTCCTGCCACATATTTACCATTAAGAAAATCTTCATAATCAGTTTTACCGATTGCACTTTTACCATATTTTAAAACATTAACAAGTTCAGCATCACGTTCAATTTTAATATTTTTTGGTGTTATTTTTTTACGTCTGATTACCATTTAAATTCCTCCAAGTTTGATTTAAATTTACTTTCATTATAATTTATAACATCAGTTATATACTTTACTGGATCATTTGGATTAATCGCATTAAGTGATGGAAAATAAATATATTTCTCATTTCTCATTTCTTGTTTAGCATATTCAAAGAATGGTGTATCATCCGTTCTACCATATCCATTTGACCAATCAGTATTAAATTTTGCAATTTCTTTTAATGCAAATATAAATCTTCTTGCCATAGATGGATGTGCTAATGGAAATACACATTTAAATTTACTAACTGAATCTGTTGAATCTTTAATCTTTATCTTTGCAATAAAACATTCATTATAATTAACCGATACACCTAAACACCAAATATTAGTTCTATATCCTCTAAGTTCTAATTGTTCTATATAATTAAATACAATTATATTTTTATTGTACATTTCATCTGCACCAAAATTACATGTTGCACCGACATTCGTATATATATCAACAATTTTATTTTTAATATGTAATCTTTCTATTGCAATCATATTTGTTGGTATACCTGCAAGGTAATTTGGAACGTGTGGAACACATCCAACCATACGTATTTTATAATCTTGTTTATTTGTAACCTGATCAACATGTTTAAAGTTTTTCGTTTTGTTAATTTCATCTATTTTTTTATAACCATCCATCCACCCATCTTCTATTAATTTTAATGCTTCATTAATATTATTTGTCTGTGTAAATGATTTACTTGCAATTCGACTTTCAAGATCTCCTGTGAAATATTCATTTATAGGTTTAGTATTTATATCAACAATAAGTTCTGAAATATTTTTAAATGTATTTATATGATAATCTATTTTGTTTATATGTTTAATCTTATAATTACTCGTCATAATTATCAACCGCTAATTTAAATGCATCAAAATATTTATTTTCATATAATGACATATGATTAATTATCATTTTTAAACTATCAATATCCATACCTTTTATAATTGTATATCTCATTATAGTTTCAAGAGGTATATTTAAACTTTCCATAACATGAATCTGTTTTACACTTCTATAACTTATAATTTTTGCTACTCCCTCAGAATGAATAGTTTCACGTATTTTTTCAACAAAATTTACAAGTAGTTTATTATTATTACACAATAACATTTCAATACGAATATCATATCCAATATTAATCATTGCAAATCTATCAAGTGATGCTTCATCAAGTTTATATCTACCAACATACTGTAAATCTGCACCACTTCCATATGTATTTCCTGCCGCAATAACTTTAAAGTCTTTATGTGCATACATTTTTCCATTTGGAAAATCAAAGTATCTATTTTCAATTGCCGCATTCAACATAACAAGCACTTCTGGAATAGAAGCATCAAGTTCATCTAAGAAAAATATACCACCATTTTTAAATGCTTTGTAAAATTCTGTTTCATTATAATGACCACTTGCATCAATGAATCCTGATATTTTAAATTCCTGAGTTATTGCATTAGAAAAATAAAATTCATATTTCAATGCTTTTGCAATCATTTGAACAATATAATTTTTACCTGTTCCTGCTGCACCTTTTAAAAATACTGGAATATCAGCTTCAACACATTTAAGAACATCTTCAAATTTTTCATGTGTTAATTCTGTTATTACTGATTTTGATCTGCCTTTTTTAATAGTAATAATTTTTTCTGGTAATGATCCAAATCTTGAAGTTAATTGTTCAATAATTTTTTTCTCAACAATATCAACAATATCATTTGAATCATTCAATACTGTATCTACAATAGCACTTTTAATTGCTATATCTAATGCATTTAAATTTTTTGTTTCTGTTTCTTTTGCAACTTCAACCGACATATATAGTCTCCTCTTCAATTATATTTATCTTTACTAAATCAATTTTTTCACAATTAGCTGAAATTGTAAAATAATCTGAAAGTAATCTATATTTTTCAGCTATCGTTGGTTTTAATATACCATTTTCAACAATACTATTTGGTATTGATGGTGATAATGATGTAATAACCTTTGATACACTACCATGTTCTAAACATGCAATACCATCATTAATTGTATCTATATATTTTAATATCCAATTACCACTATCATATTCAAATTTTGTAAAACTATCTGAACTGTGCTGTAAACATTTACCATCTTTACA
>Ga0307928_10003880_pt1 | contig 11396 bp, 7 predicted proteins | sample AceLakmetagen232_FD_201815 | JGI IMG/M metagenome (GOLD analysis project Ga0307928, IMG submission 201815) | Saline water microbial communities from Ace Lake, Antarctica - #232 | ecosystem: Environmental > Aquatic > Non-marine Saline and Alkaline > Saline | place: Antarctica: Ace Lake...
GAGATTAAATCTGGAATGGTCGTGCGAGTGCATCAAAAAATAAAAGAGTTAGACGCTAAAGGTAAAACAAAAGAAAGGATTCAGGTTTTTGAGGGAATGGTTATTGCTCATCATGCTGGATTAGAGCAGGGGGCTACTTTTACGGTAAGGAAAATAACCAAAAAAGGCGGGGTGGCTGTAGAAAAAATATTTCCTTTGTATTTGCCTACAATTACTAAAATAGAAATTGTAAAAAAACATAAAGTTAGACGTTCAAAATTATATTTTTTGAGAGGAAAGTATAAGAAAAAAATGAAGGAGACAAAAGAATGATTGTCGATTGTTAATTGTTGATTTATTTTGTGGGCCCAGGTGGCGAAATTGGTACACGCGGCAGCTTGAGGAGCTGTGCTCTTCTGAGCATGCGGGTTCGAGTCCCGCCCTGGGCATTTGTGGGCCCATAGTATAGTGGTAAAACACCTCCGTGGCACGGAGGAATCGGGAGTTCGACTCTCCCTGGGTCCATTTTGGGCACTTGGCACAGTGGTAGCGCGACTGGTTTACATCCAGTAGGTCGGGGGTTCGAATCCCTCAGTGCCCATTTTTAAATAAAAACTCGTTTTTTTAAAAAACGAGTTTTTGCTCTTTATTATAATAAAAAAAATATTATTTTTCGGATTGTTTTATAAGTCCTTTAGTCCATCCTTTAATTTTGTGGACAAGTTCTACGTTAGAAATATGTATTCTAAATACACCATAAGGTAAAGTATTTTTTGGTCTTACGCCCTTACTGCTTTTTGTGACCTGTTTTAATGTTTTTCTAAATTGATTTAGTGGTAAATGGCTAATTTTTGACCAGTATTTCTTTGTAGCTTTTTCTGAAATATTGGGATGAATTTGTACTTGGGGCTTAAATTTTTCTTCTGGAACCAAACATACTTCTCTGAAAAATCTCATAATTAATTGAATCATATCGGGATCAGAGTTACAAAACATTGCTGTCCATCTTGCTTTTTTGTGTCCTTCAGCCCAATAAAGAGCTGCACCAATTATCTTTAATTTTTCTAAAGATAATTTTTTTATATCTCTGCTGATTTTATTTTCAAAAGATTGCCATTTTTTCCTAATTAAAAAAGCTCTTTTTTTATTATAAACTGTAATATTTTTAGCCCAAACCTTTTGCGCATTTTTTAGAATTTTTTCTTTAATTTTTGCAGGAATTATAATATCCTTTAACCAAGTAGATAGGGTGCTTTTAGGAACATTTAAAATTTTTGTTATTTCATTGTAACTTTTGCCCAATTTTCTTAATTGAATTGCTTCTTGTTTATTATTGTGCATAAAAAATAATTATTAAAACAAAAACTATAGATTATAGGTATATATTTTATCATAATCTATAGTTCTATTTATGTCAATAGCTATTCTTAATGTGGTGCCGAGGGGCAGAATCGGACTGCCGACACAATGGTTTTCCTTAATTTTTCCTTGGTTTCCCAAGGGTTCGGACTATATCATAATCCTAATAATTTATTAGGATCCCAGGCGCTTCCCCCAAATAATATTGGAGTACTCCCTTACGGGATAGTCTCTACACCTTCCGAGTATATAAAATATTATGCGCTCGGCTTGGCTCGGGATTGCCCCTTAAGGGTTTCCCCGAATTCACATGGTTTGCATCTTGATGTTACCATCAAGAGGGCCGAAAACCAGCCATTTGCTCTACCACTGAGCTACCTCGGCATGTTTAGTTCAAAGTATAGCAGGAATTGACAGATTGTAAATACTATTTTTTGATTATTATTTTTTATTTTAAGCGTCGGATTTTATCTCTATAACATCTCCGTCTTGGACAATATACTCTTTTCCTTCAGTGCGAATTAGCCCTTCTTCTCTGGCCCGGGAAAATCCTCCTACTTTTATTAGTTTTTCCCAATTTATTACCTCGGCTCTTATAAATCGTTTTTCAAAGTCAGTATGAATCACTCCTCCTGCTTGCGGAGCAGTTTTGTTTCTTATCAACATCCATCCACGAGTTTCGTCCGCTCCAGTAGTAAAGAAGGTGATTAAATCTAATAATTTGTAGCATTTTTTAATTAACTCATTAAGTTTTGTTTCTCTATCAACACCCAAAGAAACCCTTTCTTCTTCATTAAGGTCCGAAGCGTCTAATTCGGTTAAAACATCAATAATCAAGAAAGGCCAATTATTTTTTTGAAAAATTTCTTTTACCTTAGGGGACATTTCGTCGGGAGAGCCATTTAACAGAAATAGTCTTTGTTTTATGGTCAGCAGCTGATAACTATTGAGGATTTTTTTTTCTTCATCGTCCCAATTTACGTTTATTAAAATTTTTTCCTGTTCCAGTAAATCATTAGCTTTAGTTAAAATTTCTATTTCTTTTTTTATCTTTTTATTTTGCGGGCTGGTTTTAATTTCTTTGTTGAGCCCAGTGATTCGTTTTTCAATAGTTTCTAAATCTTTTAATATCATTTCTGTCTCAAGGATACTTTTGTCTTGCAAAACATTGATAGCTGTTTGAGTATTAACTATATTTTCGTTTTTAAAACATCGCAAAACATAAACAATAGCGTTTACATTTCTGATCTGCGCCAAAAATTTATTACCCAAACCTTCTCCTTTGTTGGCTCCCTTGACCAAACCAGCAATATCTACAAATTCTACCGTAGTGTAGATTTTTTTAGCGGATTTGGTTAATTCAGTTAAAGCGTCAATTCTTTTATCGGGAACAGCAACTATGCCCACATTAGGATTTATGGTGCAGAAAGGATAGTTTTCTTTTGCTACTTGTTTTTTGGTTATGGCCTCAAAAAGGGTAGATTTACCCACATTAGGCAGGCCGATAATTCCTAAACTCAAAGACATAAGATTATAAATAAAATAGCGGGTAGCCCGCCTAAATTTTTTATAGTTTCAAAGTATAAACAAAAATTTGGAGCGGGTAGGGGGAATCGAACCCCCATATCAACCTTGGAAAGGTCGCATAATAGCCATTATACTATACCCGCCAAATTCTCATTTATTATATCATATTTTTGAGAATTGACAAATTGGTTTATTTTTTTTACAATAAATGATGTATGAAGAAATCTAAGAAAAGAACTATTATTTTTGCAATCATAATTTTTGTCCTTGTTGTGGGTTATTTTTCTTTACGTAACAAAAAAGGACAGGATTATGATTTTATTATAGCCCAAAAAAGTAATCTCTCTCAGGAGGTCAATGTCACAGGACAAGTAAAACCAATAGAATCGGTTGATTTAGGGTTAGAGGTTAGTGGAAAAGTTGATAAAATTTATGTTAAAGTAGGAGATAAGGTAATACTTGATCAATTGTTGGTTTCATTGGATAGCAGTGAATTGAAAATGCAATTATTGCAGTTAGGTGCGGAGTTGGAAAGTGCTCAAGCTAATTTAGCCCAATATCAGGCAGCAGCTGATGTTCAGCAAGCAAAATTAGACGAATTAAAACAAGGTTCTCGCCCAGAAGAGATTCAAATTACAGAGACTAAGGCGATAAATGCCGAAAAGGCATTAGTTGATTCTCAAGAAAATTTAGAAAATGTTCGCGACAAAGCAAATATTGATTTATTGAATCTTTATAGCGACATTGAAGATATACTTTATGATTCTTATTCCAAGGCTGACAGCGCTGTTAATGAGCAAATGGATGAAATGTTTTCTAATGATTCTTCTGATAATCCAGAATTAACCTTTTTTACTTCTGATTCTCAAGGGAAAATTGACGTTGAACAATTAAGGAAAACCGCGACAGAGGTTATTAATTCTTTAAAAGATGACCTTGATAATGTTGCTTCTGAAACGGATTTTGTGATTCTGGATAATTTTTTAACTAATACTAAAAATAACCTTTTGGTGATTAGGGATTTATTAAGTAGTTTAAATGATGTGGTTAATTCGGCTATTAATTTGTCCCAGACCATCATTAATACCTATAAAAGCAATATTAGTATTGCTCAAACAAACATCAACACAGCTCTTTCTAACATTAATAGTCAGGAACAACTTATTGCCAGTCAGAAAATTGTTAATCAAAACAATATTGCTACTGCCCAGAGCAGCGTCAACACTTATCAAAATGCTTTACTTTTAGCTGAAGACGAATTAGTTCTTAAACAATCTGGAGCTACCGAGGAGCAAACTAAGGCCCAAGAGGCCTTGGTCTCTCAAGCCAAATTGAATATTGTTTCTCAACAAGCTCAAGTGAAGCGCGCTCAAGTTAATTTGCAAAGCACTAATATTCAGCTTCTTAAGATGGAATTGCGTACCCCTTTAGAGGGGGTTATAACCAAACAAGAAGCCAAGGTTGGCGAAATTATTTCAGCTAACTCTTCTTTTATTGCTATTATTTCAGACAATAATTTTAAGATTGAAGCCAATATTCCTGAGGTTGATATTGCCAAAATTGAATTGGATGATTCAGCAAAAGTAAGATTAGACGCCTACGAGAGTAATGTTATCTTTGAAGCCAATTTGATGAGTATTGATCCCGCAGAGACAGTTATTGAGGGTGTTTCTACATATAAAGTAATTTTTCATTTCACCAAAGAAGATGAACGTATAAAATCAGGAATGACTGCAGATATTGATATTTTAACTGATGAACGTCAAGACATTATTGCTGTTCCTAGCCGAGCTATTCTTAGTAAAAATGGCGACAAGTTTGTTCGAATTGTCGGTTCTGGGGAAATTATCTCAGAAATTAAAGTGGTAACTGGGCTAAAAGGAACTATGGGCCAGACAGAAATTATAGAGGGAATAGCAGAGGGCGATAAAATAATTACTATTTTAAAAGAGAAATAAGAACCATGTCTGTTCAAGAATTTCCTTTAATTTTAGTTAAGGATTTGGAAAAAATTTACTATAATGGCGAAGTGAGCACTCCAGCTGTCCAAGGAGTGTCTTTTGATATTCAAGAAGGTCAATTTGTGGCGATAATTGGAGCTTCTGGTTCTGGTAAATCAACATTGCTTCATATCTTGGGATTTTTAGAAAAACAAACCAAAGGAAATTATTTCTTTGAGGGCAAAACAATGAATGATTATTCAGAAGAGGATTTGGCTCATATAAGAAATAAAAAGATAGGGTTTATTTTTCAATCCTTTAATCTTTTAAAAAAAACAACTGTTTTTGATAACGTTAGATTGCCCTTAATTTATTCTAAAGTCAAAGAATCTTTGTGGGATGATTTAACAACAGGGGCCATAGAAAGAGTTGGGCTTATTCATCGCAAAGATTATGAAACATCTAAGTTGTCGGGGGGAGAAAAACAAAGAGTAGCTATTGCGCGGGCTTTAGTTAATAAGCCAAAAATTATTTTTGCTGATGAGCCAACAGGCAACCTTGATTCACGTTCTGGACAAGTGATTATGGATATTATCCAAAAACTACATGAAGATGGGCATACCATTATTTTAATAACTCACGAGAAATATACATCAGAAATGGCTCAAAGAATAATTAAGCTTAAAGATGGCAAAATTGTTAGTGATTTGTTCGTAAATAATCGCCATTTTGCCAAAGATGGTTTTATTAAGTAAAGATTTGGTATCATATGCATATTAGATTTATTTTACAGACTGCACTGAAGGCAATAAAAACAAACAAATCTCGTTCTGTTTTGACAGTTTTAGGTATTGTTATAGGAATTAGCTCTATTGTTTTGATTATGTCCATTGGTCAAGGCGCTGAATCTTTAATTTTAAGAGAAGTGGAAACCTTGGGTGGAAATTTTGTTCAAATTAATCCAGGCAAAGAGATGAAGGGTCCGAGTGATATGGCCACCAATTTACTTCTGGATTCTTTAAAAGAAAGAGATATCAAGGCATTAAAAAATAAGAGTAATGTTCCAGACCTGGAGGATATTACGCCTTCTTTAATGGTACCAGGTAGCGTTTCTTATAAAGGAGAAATTTATCGGCCGACTATACTTGGCTGGACAGCAAGTTGGTTGGGCAAACTTTATGATATTTATCCCGTAGAAGGGAGTTACTTTACTGAAGATGATATTAAGTCCCGAAGGGCAGTGGCTGTCATTGGACAAAAAGTAAAAGAAGAGCTTTTCGGGTCTACTGAAGCCATTGGAGAAAAAATTAAAATAAAGAATAAATATTTTAAGGTGGTAGCAGTTCTTCCTCCCAGTGGCTCAGTCTCCTCTTTTATGGATGTAGATAAGTTTATTGTTATTCCTTATACTGTTGCCCAAAAATACATTCTTGGTATTGATTATTATCAGGAGATTCATATTATGGCCCGAAGCGAAGCAGCTGTTCCTAGAATGGTTGAGGACATTAAATTAACCTTAAGAGATCTACACAATATTGACGATTTTGAAGATGATGATTTTAATGTAACAACACAAGGCGATATAATTGATACTGTAAAATTAATTACTGATGTTTTAACTATTCTTTTAACGTCAGTAGCAGCTATTTCGTTAGTTGTTGGTGGGGTTGGGATTATGAATATTATGTTAGTTTCGGTTACAGAGAGAACTCAAGAAATTGGTTTAAGAAAAGCTTTGGGAGCAACAAGCAAAAATGTTTTAATTCAATTCTTAATTGAATCAATAATTTTGACGATTATGGGAGGGATCATAGGGATAATTTTGGGAATAGGACTTTCTTTTGTCTCGGCTTTAGTTTTGGCAAAAATTGTTGGACCAGGTTGGCAATTTAGTGTTTCAGTCGTAGCAATTTTTCTAGGTTTAGGCGTGGCTGGTTCAGTTGGTCTGATTTTTGGATTTTATCCAGCCCGCAAAGCCGCTAAACTTAGTCCGATTGAGGCCTTAAGGCACGAATAATAATTAAAAAACACTATTAAAATTTAATAGTGTTGTTTATTCATTTGGGAGCTGAGCTTCCAAATGTTTTTATTCTAAATGTTTTTTTATTTTGGTCGGTACGCTGAGCGTACCAGAAACCACAGAGCTAAGCTCAGCTTTGAGCTAAGCGTGGTCGGGGCGGAGAGACTCGAACTCTCGATTTCCTGCTCCCAAAGCAGGCGCCTTAGCCACTAGGCTACGCCCCGTTTTAATACATCTGGGTCAAGTCAATGTTAGTGTAATAATATTTTAATATTTGGGAATAATTTGCTCCTTGACGGGCAGCAGCCATACCGCCAACCTGAGGAAGACCTACTCCATGTCCGAGCATACTTTGGCCTTGACTGGGCGGGTCTAATTTTGCTTGCAAATAAGCAACAGGCGCGGCTGTCATATTAGCATCATAAGAAGATATGGTTGAGCCATTGCTGTGCGCAAAGTAATAAGCCAAGATTGGATCATTATTATAGGTAGCTATAATTCCTTGAGTTGAGTCAACGGCTTGAAAAGTATTGGGGGCTCTCACTTCTCTATTATACCCTCTATAAACTTGGTCAGCTTGAGTGCTACGCAAAGTAAACAAAGGGTTTCCGTTAGGGGTGTTTGTGTATTTTGGCGTTAAATAACGAAAGAGAGCGTAGGTTCGAGCGGCAATTTTTTGAGCTTTCAAAAATTCAGAAGGAGCTAAGTCTGATACTTCTGCCACGCCTTTCAAATATTTTTCTAAAGAGAGTTCATTAATTAACCAGACGCGATCAGTATTAGGATTATGTTGAATTTCGATTTTACCTCGAAATTCATTATCATTAACATTTTGACCCCAAAAAGGACCGTTAGTCCAGCTATTAACTTTAAATATGTTGTCACTATTTGATGATAATTTGATATAAGAATCAGTCATTAGCAATCTTTTCCCCGTACTATTATTAAGGAAGTAATAACCAGTATTGTAATCATAGTCTACTTCTATTATTTCCCCAGCAGTATTACGAACTAATAGTTTATCATTCTGGTCGTAAATATTGTAAAGTTTGTTGTTAAGGCTAGAAATTTTGAAGGGTAAATAGTTATTTTTTTCTTCTGAGCCTACGTAAAGTAACCCAACGCGTATTTGCGGACCATTAGATAGTTGATTCCAGCGAAGTTGATTGTCAATCGTTATCGGGGCGGGGATGGTTTGCCAGAACAATTTTTCTGGTTCTGGAGTAGGTTCTGGTTCTGGAGTAGGTTCTGGTTCTGGAGTAGGTTCTGGTTTGCTGATTTCTTCGGTTTTACTTAAAACCTTAATTGCTATTTCTATCTCTCCTCCGGGAATAATAGTTGAACCGGCAAAAAGATTTAATTTTTCCCACTGTATGCCCGGATTATTAGGCGCATTAATCCTAAACCTGAAAAGAGCATCTTTTCCTGGTTCAATAGTCAAAACGGGATTAACGCGATTAGGGGTATAACTATTATACCACGTTGAATGTCTAAATTTGCTTTGCATTCCGCTTATAGTTCTTAGGGTTACGGCTTGATTACCGTCTCCTCGCCAATATTGGGAACCAATATTTTTAAATTTTACCCAAAATTCTAAAGATTGACCTGGATAAAGTTCTTGGAGAGAAATATGGCTTTGTTCCAACCTTTGTGCTTGGTATATATTTTCAGCGTGAGCTATCAATGGCAAAACAAAAAGGGTTAGCGCAAAAATTAGTCCTATTTTTAGCGAGATGAATTTTTTCATATTCTCACTTTAACCAGAATTGAATTAGAAGTCAAGATATCTTGATACTCTCTCTTTTTCTTGATATTATAAGATTATGTTTTTGATGCAAAAAATTGGACGAAATACTATTATTCATTTTTTAAGTAAGATTATCAGTCTTTTTTTAAATGTTTTTGTTTTTGCGTTGATTGCGCGTTATTTGGGTGTAAATGGTTTTGGAGAATTTACTATTGTTATTGCTTATCTTCAGGGCTTTGCGATTTTTGCCGATTTAGGGTTGTATATGACTTTTATCCAAATGCTTTCTTTGCCAAATGCAGATGAAGAAAAGATTGCTAGCAATTTTTTCACGATTCGTTTAGTTTCTAGTATTTTTCTTTTATCTCTTGCTCCCTTAATATGTTTATTAATCCCTCAGTATTCTCATATTGTTAAACTAGGCATTGCTATTACCGCAATTTCGTTTCTTTTTGGCTCTTTAACACAACTTTTGACTGGTTTTTTTCAGAAAAAAATGAAAATGTTAAAAGTTGCAGTTGCGGAAATAATTAGTAAATTAGTTTTTGTAGGTTTGATGTGTTTTGTTGTTTATTCCGATGCTGGTTTTTTAAGCATTTTGGGCGTAGTCGTTGTTGGCGGTTTTATAAACTTTATTCTACTTTATTTATTTTCGCGTAAATTTGTTAAAATTTCCTTGCGCTTTGACAAAATTATTTGGCGTAATGCCATTAAAAAAACATGGCCAATTGGGCTATCAATTATTTTGACAACAATTTATTTCAAGGGAGATACTGTTATTCTTTCTTTATTTAAATCATCTCAAGAAGTAGGAATTTATGGCGCTGCTTATAGGATTTTAGAAGCATTGATTATGTTCCCGCCAATTTTTATGGGCTTGATTTTGCCACATCTAACATTGGCGTGGGCTAACAAAGATATTTTTACTTTTAAACGAATTTTCCAAAAATCATTTGATTTTTTTACAATTATTGCTATACCGTTGATAATCGGCACTTTATTTCTGGCTAAGCCCTTAATGGTCTTTGTCGCTGGCGAAGAATTCTCTGTTTCTGCCGAACCTCTTAAAATCTTAATTTTCGCAACAGCGCTCATTTTTTTCGGGAGCTTGGTTAGTCATACAATTATTGCCATGAATAAACAACGCGCAATGCTTTGGTTTTATAGTTTGGCTGCGGTAGTGGCTTTGATTGGATATTTGATTTTTATTCCACGCTATTCATATTACGGGGCGGCATATATGACCATTGTCGCTGAGCTTATTATTACTGTTTCGGCATTCATTATTATTCAAAAAAATAGTAGAATTTTTCCTTCTTTCAAAATTTTTGGTCCAGTAATTTTGTCTAGTTCAGTAATGGGATTTGTTTTGTCTATTTTTAATCAGGCCAATTTATTCTTGTTGATTTTCTTAGCAATTCTTGTTTATTTCTCAGTTTTATATTTATTAAGAGGAATAAACAAAAAAATGATCAAAGACATAATTAAAACAGTTTAAAAGTATAGGTGCCTGGTACCGAGAAAAGGATACATGAAACCCTTTTCTACCCTGAGTTTTAGGGATAAAATTCAGATTTATCCATATTTTGGATAAATTCTTAAATAATCAGTAAATCAATTGATATGTTTTATTGCATTATATTTTTTTCTATATTCTTTATTTGGTTAAGCTGGAATTATCAGAAATGGTCATTATTTTTGATTTTGGCTCTTTTGCCAGCTTATCAGATTCGTTTTCAGGTTTTAGGAATTCCTTTAACCTTTTTGGAGGTTTTGATTTTGGTTTTATGGGCTGTCTGGCTAATTAAACAAATAAGACATCAGCAATATCCTGCTTTTCGTTATAAAAAGATGGGAACATGGTTTTGGTTAATTTCGTTATGGCTTTTAATATCAATAATAGCGGTATTTATATCCCCTGATTTGCGCGCTGGAGCTGGTATTTGGAAGGCCTATTTTTTAGAGCCAATTTTGTTCCTTATTGTGTTTTTGGATGTAATAAAGAATAAAAAGGATTTAAGATTAGCAATTGGAGCTTTAATTTGTTCAGGTTTATTAATTACTTTTTATACTTTTTATCAAAAAATTACTGGTCAAGGAGTTTGGAGTACTGAAATTTGGGGACAACCAAAAATTTTAAGAACGACAGGGCCCTTTCCTCATCCTAATTTTTTGGGCTTGTATCTTGGCCCCTTGTTCATGATAGGGTTAGGATATATATTTTTGAATTTTAAAAAAAATATCCCATTTCTTCTTAAAATCATATTTTTTGCGGTATTATTTTTAGGCTCTCTTGTTTTTGCCAAGTCCGAAGGAGCGATAATAGCCATCTTTATTGCCTTGTTTTTTTATGCTATGCTTTATAAGCCAATAAGAAAATGGGTTTTAATTTTTGTTTTAATTTTTGTTTTATTTGTGTCATTTTTTTCTGTTCCTCGTCATTATTTAACAGAAAAAATATTTTTTCAAGATCTTTCTGGCCGTTTGCGAGTTAATATCTGGAAAGGAGCTACAGAAATATTAAAAGAAAAATCAATTCTGGGAGTAGGATTAAATGGATATCAGGTTTTAGCACCCGAATATCAAGAACGTTATTATGACAAAGATACTCAAGAATTAATTTCTGTTGAAACCCACCCTTATCCTCATAATTTATTTTTGACAATTTGGTTGGAATTGGGATTATTGGGTTTATTCATTTTTTTCTTGATTTTGTTTCAATTTTTCAAGAAAGGTTTCGAAGTTTTTAAGAAAGAACCAATTTTAATTGGTTCAATTATGGGGGCAATGGTAGTTATTTTAATTCACGGATTAGTTGATACTC
>Ga0307928_10003881_pt1 | contig 11394 bp, 15 predicted proteins | sample AceLakmetagen232_FD_201815 | JGI IMG/M metagenome (GOLD analysis project Ga0307928, IMG submission 201815) | Saline water microbial communities from Ace Lake, Antarctica - #232 | ecosystem: Environmental > Aquatic > Non-marine Saline and Alkaline > Saline | place: Antarctica: Ace Lake...
AATAAGTTCCCTGCTAACAGCTCTTACACCATTATTTGGGCCAACATACCAAGCTTCTGAGTTGTTCAAACCTTCGTGCTTTTTAATGTACTCCATCACTTCAATAGCAACAAGTGATTTACCTGTGCCTGCCTCGCCAGCTAGGATGCACTTCCTACGTGCTAGGCTAAAGGCAGCCATTTCAAGTTGATGAGCATAAAGGGTACGTTCACTTATGTATGGTGGGATGTCAGCATCGTAATTGGTGTATACCTTCTCACCTTGCATAAAGGCCAACCGAAAAGCATTCCGGCGGCATATAGTAATAGACCATATTTTACGTGGTGGGGTGTCAAAACCATGCCACTTAGCACCTTGCATAGATTTGATTTCGGCTATCATCGTGCGGTTAAAAGGGAAGGCCACGTAGATACGACTACCTAAATAGGTTAGGGTACATTTGACTAAATACTTACCGCATCTAAGTGTGACTCGTTCTTCATTTGCATTTGTATTAGTGCTGGCCATAATATATCTCCAGGGCCGGTCTATAATTATATTTAATTATATTTTATAACCTGCCATCCTAAGAAAGGTTCTACATTGTTCACCTAAAGTAGCAATGTGTTTATTTTTATAGCCAGTAAGCAGGATGATGGCATCCATCCAGTTCCTAATAGACCCATTAGCCATAAAAATAAATACACCACGTTCCTCTGTTGCTTCTTTTGTTGCTATATTCAGATCGGTACTGAGTAAGGCTATTAACATATCACTATTAGCCGAACCCATGAACCCAAACGATACCTGACGTAGACTATCTCCACCGATGCAGTCATCTAAGCTCTTGACAAATGCTATAGGCTTATCTAATGGTATTGCAGCTTCATCCAAACAGCGAGTGGGACTACTGCCAAAAAGCTCAGTATATAATTCAATATATGCCGGCCAGTTAGTTTGCTGTATTGTTATAGGCTGTAGCTTATAATCCATCATCATCCTTTATGTTAATACTATGTTAAAAAACAGCCGGGTGGGAGCACACCCCACCCGACTGAATACCCCACCCCCTAATTACTGTGGGCGTTCCTCTTCACCACCGGCTGCGGCAGCGGCTGCAGCTTCGGCTTCTTCATCCACCGTGGTAACTTCCGGTTCTGGTGGGTTCAAGAATGTCTCCATCTGCTTCTTAGTATCTTCAGGTAAAGGCATCTCAAATGGTGTAGTACACTTCTGAGATGTTGGGCCGAACCATGTGAAGTCCTTGCCCTCGATCTTCTGGCTACCCAGTGTAGCTGTATCATGCATCAAAGCTTTGACTTGTGGTGATGCACGTCTTGCTGTCTTGGACGCCATGAAGAAGGTCATAAATTCCTTCTCAGAACCAACCCAAACAAGAAACTGTGGCCCATACATTGCGCCATTCATCCCAGGTCTGTCTGCTATTTCTTGGATACGAGCAAATTCGCCAGTTGGCTTACCATCTATTGACTTAGGATCAAAACAAGTTATGATGTCGCCATCCACTGGTGTATCCAAAGCAAGCGGACGCCATGCAATAACAAGGATATCCACTGTAGCACCAAGATCACGATTGTCTGAATCCATCACTCTTGAATAGTGATTGATCGGGAAATCACCAGATTTACAAAGTTCGCTGTTTGCTGTCATAAGCTGCAAACGTGGGAGGTACGCCTGAGATGATTTGATAGCATTAAATGCTTCATCGTTGTCTACTTCTGCTACTGGCATATCTTCCATTACTGCAAGTGGGTTCTCTGTTGACATATATTTCTCCGGTTATGGTTGGTTGATGGTTATAGATGTAACTGTTAAAACTGTAAAATCGCCGACTGACCCTGAGGGGTAGGCAACCTGTCATCCCCAAGGGACAACTAAGGTAAGTAGGGCCAGTCGGCTTTGTTCTACTCTATTCTGCTGCGGCTGCTTCGGTTGCTGCTGCTTCATTAGCAACGGCTACCTTTACTGCTTCCTCAGCTTTGGCCTTCTTCTTTGCTGCTGTCTCAACAGCCTTGGCTTTGGCCTTTGCTGCCTTCTCTGCTTGCTTAGCATCGAACTTGGCTTGCTGTTCAGCAACACTGAATGGATCCATGTGAAGGGTATAATTCAGAGCGAGAGTGAAACCTTCCTTCGCAGTAGAGATACCAGTCTCTGCGATGAGAGCATCTGCAACTTCACCAGAATCACGCTGTTCTTTGATGTCCTTCATCTTCTGCATATACTCAGCAGGCTGGAAGGTGATGGCATCAGGATCACTACCAGCACGCTTGGCATCACGAATCTCTTTTGCCCGTGCTGAGACCTTCGGCAAGAATTCATCCGGAGCCATAGTCTGAGCATCCGTCATGAAGGTCAGTTGATCATCCGTCGGCAGCTTCGCCAGTGCATAAGCATTAGAAAGAGTGATCTCACCACTGTCAACGAGTGCCATGATTTCCAAAGACTCAATCTTGTTGAGGCGAAGGATGTCACCAACCCAAGTAGTTGATTTTGAGAGCCTAGCTGCGAGGTCACCCTCAGTCATCATCGGGTTGATAGTAAGGATGTCAAGCAGCCCCTTACGGTATTCGCTGGCTACCGTATCCTTCTTGTGTACGTTGCCCATGATGCTGTACTCAAGAGCTTCGACTTTACCAAGCTCAGCAATATCACAAGGCACTTCAGTAAGGCCAGCATCCTGTGCTGCCAGGTAACGATGCATACCATCCACTACCACATAGAAGACTACGCCGCCTTCTTCACCTTCACGTACTGTGATAGTACCGCGAAAGCCTACATTCTTGATGCTGTCAACCAGCCCGATGTAATCTTCGCCCTGTCTGTTTACCATCCTGATTGCATCAGGATTTTCCCGAATATCTTCCAGCTTTACTACTTCCAGCCTTGGCATAACCAACTCCTTCTTCTGGATGCAGTCATCCGAGGATGCTACATCGCACAAACACATATTATCATCCCATCCACATAGATGGGATGATGAGAAAGTCCGATTTTCAGATAATTTAGTGGTGTCAATACCTCAATATAGTTGCCTACCATATATTACGGCAATAGGGTATTTCTGTCTAGTGCTTTATTATTTTGTTTGCCGGAAAGCCCTATATAAGGATACAGATTCTCTACTGACCATTTTACTGTTTGCCTATCTTATATATTATTATTATTATTATTATTATTATACAGAAGGATATAGGCCAAAGTCAGTAGGTACTTTTGTAAATCCTTGCCCGATAACGACTTACATTTTCTGCTTGACAAGTATAGATATTTGCCGTTATATATTATGGCGCATTATGTGACTTGTTGCCCGGTTGGATGGGATGAGTAATATCATCCCATCTTATTTTATTTGGTGGATGTAGTCATCCAAGGAGATAGCATTGTCTGAAAATAATAGACCGATGAGAACAGAGGCAATTGGTAAGTTCTTATCAGTTATGACAAAGCCTGACCTTGCCGAACTGTATAATTATGGCATGGAGGTTCAGGTTAATGTGGCGCAGGATGGAGGCGACAGAGAGGAGGGCGATTATAAAGGACGTAAGTGGTCAGGCTGGACGGATGGATTAACGATGTGGAAGCCATTTCGTATTCCGTTCAGTGCAAACAAAGATCCGAACTACACTGATACAAAGATGAATTATGACCTTGCTGCTCATGCCGAAGCTATTGGACTAACAGGCTGGGACTGGATGAATAAAACATCCAAATGGGTAGCATATGATTTTGATAGTATTGTCAACCATGTTACAGGTCTGAAGCCAGCAGAGCTACAAGAGATTATTGATGCAGTCATCAAGATAGATTGGGTGACAGTTAGACAATCAACATCAGGCACAGGCTACCATCTATATGTTATGTTACCTGAGATACCTACAGAGACTCACACGGAACATGCTGCATTAGCACGTGCTGTACTGGGTCAGATGTCTGCACTTGCTGGAATGGATTTCCAAGCTAAGGTAGATGGCTGTGGTGGTAACATGTGGGTATGGCATAGAAAGATGAAAGGTACTGAGGGATTAACCCTAGTAAAACAGGGTGGTATGTTACCTGAAGCACCGACGAACTGGAAAGACCATGTACAAGTAATCAGTGGTGCAAGAAGAAAGAACCTACCACAAGGTATAGATGAGGCTGATCTGTTTGATGTATTAAGTGGTCAAAGGTCTCAAACTAAGCTTGATACAGAACACCAAAGGCTTATTGATTGGATGTCTGCATCCGAAGTTATGTGGTGGTGGGATAACGATAACCAGATGCTTGTTACACATACTGTTACACTCAAACAAGCCCATGAAGCACTAGACTTCAAGGGCATATTTGACACTATCAGTGAAGGTAATAACACTAATGAACAGAATTGTTTTTGTTTCCCACTGTCTAGCGGCTCGTGGGGTGTACGCCGTTTCACGCCTGGGGTACGGGAAGCTAAGTCCTGGCAACAGGATGGTGCGGGTTGGACACGTTGTTATCTTAATCGTGCTGCTGACTTCGATACAGCTTGTCGTATGTTTAATGGTGTTAAAGACCCAAAAGGTGCTTATGTTTTTAGAGAAGCCGTGGAAGCTATAAAGGCATTAGATTTGCTTGGTATCATACCAAACATCTCACCTAAGCTCCACGGCAGATCGACAAAGCTGAAATTGAATAGTGACTATGAGGTAATTGTTGAGGTAAACAAAGAACCTACCGATCCAGCAAATGAGATGGAGGACTGGATTAATGAGGGAACCAAACCCTGGACTAAGGTTGCAGCATCCAGCCATAGAGCAAAATACGAACCTGATACCTTGAACTATGATAATGTTATAAGACACATGGTATCAGGCATAGAAAAGAAAGATATGGGATGGACGTTGCAAGCAGGTGGGTACTGGCAAGAAGAGCCAAAAGGAAATATTAAGGATTACCTCAAAAGTCTGGGGCATAAAGCAGGTGAGGTTGATATTATCATCGGCACACAAATCGCCAGACCTTGGCTAGTTGTATGTAAGCCATTTGAACAGGAGTTTCCAGGAAACAGGGAATGGAACAGAAATGCTGCACAGCTAATGTATCAACCATCTAAGACAGAAGGTCACTATCCTACTTGGCTGAGTGTTCTTAATAGATGTGGCGAAGGGCTAAATGATGCTGTTAAGTTAGATGGATGGTGTCAAGCAAATGGCGTACTAACAGGTGCAGACTACCTCAAATGTTGGGTAGCTGCATTATTTCAGTACCCAGAACAACCATTACCTTATATCTTTCTTTTTGGGCCCCAGAACAGTGGCAAGAGTGTATTCTTTGAATCACTCAGTTTGTTGTTAACATCGGGTGAGATGGATGCATCTGCTGCTATGATGTCAACAGCCTCCTTCAATAAGGAGCTAGAAGGAAAAATACTCTGTTACATTGACGAAAAAGATTTACAGAAAAACACTCATGCTTATAACAGAATAAAGGAATGGGTGACTGCAGTTGATCTTTTGATACATGGTAAAGGCGAGACTCCATACAAGAGTCCCAACTATACTCATTGGATACATTGTGCTAATGACCCTAAATACTGTCCTATCTTTCAGGGTGATACCCGTATCACGATGACATATGTATCACAACTTGACCCACTGGATATGATAAATAAGGTCGAGCTATTCAGCAGACTGAAGAAAGAAGCACCTGACTTCCTTCAGGCTATAACGACCTTGGAGATACCACCATCTAATGACAGGTTGCGTGTACCTGTAGTTGAGACGGGTGAGAAGCTTACAGCACAGGAAAATAGTCGTAATGATCTTGAGGCATTTATGGCTATCCATTGTAAGTACAGTCCTGGCTACAGCATCCTATTCAGTGAGTTCTTTGACAAGTACCAAGCACAACTAGACCCACAAGAACTACATAAATGGTCTAAGATCAGTGTGGGTAAAAACATCACTGTGCCATTCATTAAGGCCAGAATCAAGAAAACGAACCAGTTCCATATCGGTAACTGTTTATGGGTAGAAGATGAAGCGTTAGAGAAGAAGAAGAAATATACTCTACGTGACGGCTACTTGGAGGCTTAAGATGATAAAAGAATTGATGGGCCTCCTACCTGAGCAACAGAGAAAACAGTTAATGAGTGCCTTTGAACAAGGTATTGATCAGATTGTTACACTGAAGGACGGTAAATTCTTAGGCGTAAACATTGTAGATGTTAAGCATCTAGATGTTGAAGAGACGAGAGGGGCATTTAGTTATGGGCGCATCAGGGATTAAGATGGGTGAATTGTGTAATGCACTGGTAAATAAAGGTCTGGCTTTTACCTATAGTCAGAATACTAATGATCACTATGCCTTCATAGGTAAAGATATATCCTTAGATGTCTATTGGAATAATGGTTATAACGTGAAACAGTCTGATTTACCTGGGGAACATATTTCTGGTGACCTTGAGACAACTGGTGACCTTGAGACAACCGTTGAATATATTAATGTACTTGTTAGAATGCAACGAGCAACAGAGAGAAGGGCAAAGAGTATAGAAAAGGCAATTGATACTATTGATAAGCCTGAAGCACCTACGATGGATACATCTGGCATAGACACATCAGCGGTTAAGATGTGTGAACTATGTACTGCACTGGCAGATAAAGGTCTGGCCTTTGTTTATGGGTTAGCAGTTAGTAATACTTATAATTTCAATGGTGAAGGTGTATCCTTAGACGTATTTTATAAGTGGGCTACATATAGTGTAAAACTGCTTGACATGCCTGGGAACTATGTTGTCGCTGGCCTAGCTGAAACAGTTGCGTATATTGAGACTCTTGTCTTGGCTAAAAAAGAGGTACCCAAAGACATGCTAACTGTGAAAGAAGCCGAAGACCTTAAGTTCGAGATACCTGACTACTCTGTACTAGATGCCATGCAACCCAGCGGCAAGAAATATGATAAGGATAAGCCTATGATGAGTTGCTTAGCAAAAGGCTTCGTTGGTTTGATGCTAAAAGTAATGGGTGGCGGGCTGAAGAAGTATGAAAAAGACGATTGGATGCACGTTGAAAATGCCAAGGAACGTTACTATGATGCAGCCTGTCGCCACATAATACTAGAATGGTGGGAACAAGGTGTAACAAAGGATAAGGAAGATGGGCTACATCCTCTGATACATGGTGCCTGTTGCATCATGATATGTTGGTGGCACTGTTGTGCGGAGAAGGCTGATGGGGCACTATAGAATAACGCCAAGTGATCTAAGCCTCATAGATACAGGCAAAGGTCACCACAATATAGTGGTACATACTGTAAGCTATGGTGTCAAAAAAGTTGCGGCCATCGATTCAAATATGGTTAAATACTTGACACCAGAAGCCTGGGAACATCTAGCAAGAAAGATTAATGTGTCTTATTTATAGGAGTAAGTTATGTCTAATGACCTAATAGTACCAGATTTTGCAGAAACAGTACGTGATAGAGTAAAAAATGCCTTCGTCGATATTATTACTGATGAGCAATGGGATACAATCATCAACGATGAAGTCAAGGCTTTTATGGCACCTAACCATCATGATAATACAAGAGCTTCCACATTGCAAAATATAGTCCGTGCCCAGATTGATAAAATGATGAAAGCTAAGATTAAGACATTGCTCCATAGCGCTGAATACCAAGGTGTATGGGGCAAAGTTGGTGAACAACTGCCCAAGGTAATTGCCGATGTTTTGAAGGATAATGCACAAGAGATGCTAGTAACAATGATTACAAATGTTGCAGGTAACGTGCTACAAAATATGCGGAATGAATACTGATGAAGACTTATAACGTAAAAACAGTTGATGGCATTACCGTAGTAATTGATGAGCTAGAGTTATTGTTACTTTTCAAAGACCACGGAAAACTCTTTGGAGTTGATGCATCCGGTATTCTAGCTCTCCGTATGATGTATCTAATGCTGCGTGGCCCTTTGCCTATAACTAAAGATAGTGTAAAAAAGTTGACAGAGAATGTTATAGACAAAATGGAACCAGATAGGGAGAATACTGATGGCTGAAAAAGAGTATCCAGTACAACTACAAGATGTGATAGACTACTTCGACAAGGCAACTATTCTCTGTGTAGATGAACCAGACAAAAAGGATTTAATGGGTTTGTCTCTTTCTGTAGTTAAGTACCTTGAAGAATTAAAAACATACAGGAGTGAGCATGGGACTATTTGATGAGCTAGAACTACTCGATCAGGATGAAGTAAAGATAATGAGAGCGCCCTTTGGGTACATAGGCAGTAAGCGAACAAGCCTGAAATATATTCTTCCGCAGTTACCCTATGCCAATAGCTATATTGAGGTATTCGGTGGATCAGGTGTTGTGCTACTCAATCGGCGACCGAGTAAGCTGGACGTATATAATGACCGTTTTGGTGGCGTAGTTTGTTTCTATCGTTGTCTACGTGACAGGCTGGATGAGCTATGTGACAGGTTATCTTGTACCTGTTTCTCAAAGGAGGAATATTACTGGTGTAGGGATACCTGGCCCGAGTGCCAGGATGAGGTTGAACGTGCAGCCCGTTGGTATTATTCGATGGCAACATCTTTTGGGAACAAGGGTACGCAGTGGGGCCGAAAGACTAATAGCGGCATGACTGGTATACATAATAAGATTAAGGGTTTCCAGCCTGTCCATGAACGACTGAAAAGTGTACAAATAGAGAATGCTTCCTGGCAAAAGATACTAAAGGACTATGACAGTCCTGAGGCTGTATTCTATCTTGACCCTCCATATGTGGGTACGGACAACGGTGGATATAAGTACGATATGTCACATAGTGAACACAGTCTTATGCTAGATACTATCCATAGTATGGAAGGCTTCGTTGCACTAAGTGGCTTCAGTAACAGTTTGTATGAAGGGCATCCTTGGGATGATCGCATCACGTGGGAGGTCACCTGTACATTGGACGGTAATGCAGGCGAAGGTAACAGGAAGAATAATGATCTTACATCCTACGGTAAGACGGAAGAAGTCTTATGGATTAAGGAGGCAACATGAAAACTAAGAAATGTGACAATTGCGGAATAGAAATAACATTCGACGGCAGTAGCTGGCGGGATGAATACGATGGTATAGTGTGTAGTAACCAATGTTTTAATTTTGCAAGTAAAAATGTTAAATACCATACACCAGTCGACACATTCAAGGAGATCGTCAAAGATAACAGGGCGCTGGATGATGAGATGCCTAAAAGGAGAAATAAGATGAACGCAATAGAATTTGTAGGCTTCCCAAAGATAGCAAGATTAAAGCGTGAGTGTGTTATCTCAGAAAAGATTGATGGTACAAATGCCCAGGTCTGCATAACAGAAGAAGATGAAATGTTTGTCGGATCGAAGAACAGATGGATAACACCAGAAGACGATAACTATGGTTTTGCTGCTTGGTGCCAGAAGAATAAAGATGAACTAATGACACTTGGACATGGTAGACATTTTGGAGAGTGGTGGGGTTCCGGGATACAGCGTAGATATGATATGACGGGTGAGCAGAAATTCTTTTCATTATTTAATACTTCCAGATGGTCAGTAGATGAGAACCTGCCTGATTGTTGCTCTGTTGTTCCTGTCCTATATTGTGGGATGTTCAGTGTCACAGCTGTAGATGACTGCTTACGTGAGCTTGAGAAATTTGGCAGTACAACTGCTCCTGGATTTATGGAGGCAGAAGGCGTTGTAACATACTTGACAGCAGGACGTACTATGTACAAAACAACAATAAAGAAGGACGAGGAGTACAAAGGAAAAAGAGGATGAACATAATCAGCTATTCCCTTTATGGGTATGACAAGCCTTTCAAAAAGAGAGGCAACAGGCATCAAAAACATCCGATATACATACTTGGAGCAATAGAAAATGCTATCTTGCGACCTATTGTGTATGGCGACAAATGGAGATGCAGGTTCTATTGCGATGAGTCAATACCCGATTGTATCCTTGATACTCTCATCGATCTAGACTGTGAGATAGTCATTAAGACTGGTGACGTGAGCGAAGGAATGTTTTGGCGTTTCCTACCCGTCTTAGGTGATGAACGGTTCATAGTACGTGATACTGACTCACGCCTATCACTTAGAGAAAAGGATGCTGTTGACAGGTGGGGTGTTTCAGGTAGACCACTACATTTGATGCATGATCATCATTGTCATAGTGGTGTGCTGGCAGGTATGTGGGGTGGCTATAAATTAGACATACCAGATTTTGAGTCTAAAATGTATAGTTACATTGGTACGCTTGATAAGGATGCAGCATCTTACCTTACTTGTCAAAAGTTCCTAGGTGATTGCTTCAAGAGAATTGATGCCACCATCCATGAGAAAGAGAATCTTTGGACTTTCCCAAATGATTATACATCATACGTGGGACAGGTAAGCTACGATTATACAAGAGCAAAAGAGTTACTCAAATTGAGGGGTATTAAATTCAAGCATGTTAGTATGATACTATTTGGAGAAGAAGATGAAGACTAAGCAAGAAGTAAAAGCACTACATGTCCTTAGTGAGCCAGGAGATGCCACAAGGTATGATTACTTTGTTATAAGGATTGGTGACCATTTCTACTTCTCACCATGTGATAATGATTTCAATTACCCAAAATATATATCTGTATGGGATACTGATGATACTAACATCGAATGGCTGGCGTCTAAGTTTGAATGTAACCCACATACTGTGGCAGAATGTCAACGAACAATGATAGAGATTATTGGAGAAGAAGATGATAATAACTGACTTGTTAGAAAAGCTTGCTACTATTAAAAACGGTAAATACCGTTCCAAGATTGATGGTTCCTATATCACCCGTGTCGGAATGGAAGAGAATGAACAGTTCCTTCTGAAATACGGTATTACAGAACAGTTGCAGAATCATCTTAATGTGGCTGCTCATACATCTGATATTGGATTCAACCCAGTAGAGCAGAAATGGTATGGATGGAGTCATCGAGCTTTATTTGGCTTCGGTACCGGTAGTACATGTGAAAAAGGTGATTGTCATTATCGTGCTGCAAATCTCGAAGATGAGATCGAAGATGCTATACGTTTCTGGTCAGATGATAACCATGCAGAGACTACAGCTGAGGTCGATGATAGCAATATAAAAGTATCTTGGGTCTATAATAACAAGGTACCAAATGAGTCACTAAGGGGTACTATTGGCGGTGTAGATTGGAACTATGATCCTAACAACTATGGTAAGGGTGAATGGACAGCTAAAACACTTGAAGAAGCCAGAGAAATGGCTTGCGATTTTGCAGAAGGAGTAAGTTGATGACAGTTGCTGATCTAATGGAGATACTTCATAAATACCCACAAGATGTAGAAGTTTCTGTACTTCGAGAGGGTAAGAACCATAATTTCAGTGTTGGCTACAGATGCAGCG
>Ga0307928_10003882_pt1 | contig 11393 bp, 13 predicted proteins | sample AceLakmetagen232_FD_201815 | JGI IMG/M metagenome (GOLD analysis project Ga0307928, IMG submission 201815) | Saline water microbial communities from Ace Lake, Antarctica - #232 | ecosystem: Environmental > Aquatic > Non-marine Saline and Alkaline > Saline | place: Antarctica: Ace Lake...
TTCATCACATCTCCTCCTAAAGTATTTTATTTATATACACAGTTCCTTTAATATCAATCTGTTTAAATTAGTAATCTTTGAAAAATCTGATCCCGAATGTAACTTACATAAATTAGTAATTGGATAATTTATAAACTTAATGTCCATCAAATACTTTCTTTTTCCCAGTGTAACTAATTGCCTTTTCAATATTAGTAAACACTTTAAATTTTTTCTTATTTTTACTCATTTTTAACCTCCCAGTATTATTTCATTAATATAATTATACCACATTATATTGAGCCTGTCAACCTATTTTTATCAATTAATTCTTTATTATTTGTAGTATATAATTCCAACTCCTCATAACTATACCAGTCATATTTACCATCAGGAGTTCTACTTACATCAATTCCAAATGGAACACCATTCCAAACCTCTTCAAAGTATTCTTTTAACAATTCTACTATATAGTCATCTGATATATCTTCATTAACTCTCAACATTAAACTATCATAAATTGTAAACATTAATTGTATATCTATTTTTTTTTCTTTTACAAATTTAAAAAATTTAATTAACCTCTCGTATAAATAGAACGAGTTGAAACTTTGAATTGTCCAGTTAGACGTTACCCTATATTCAGGTATAGCCAACCAGTTCTTTTTAATTTGAATTTTAAAGGGGTTATAATTTTTAACATTTCTTAAATATAATCTGGCATTAAAGTAATTTTCAACATAACCATTTTTATGTGCAAAGTTCTTTTGATAATTCATATAGTCATTAACTTTACTATTTGATTGGAAATAATTATCAATCATATCTTGAGCCTCTTTTTTAGTTCCTTTTATTTCTTTTGATAAAGCTCCTGCACCACCACCATAAGGAAGCAAGAAATTTAAAGCTTTACATTTTGCCCTATAAGTGTCTTTATACTTAGTTTTTATTTCTTCTATTATATCTTTTATTTCAGTGCTTTCTAAATTCATTTTATCTTTAAATATATTATATGCAGAATATGAATGTGGATCAAGATTGTTATATAACATTTCTTGTATTTTAGGCTCTTCAGCGAGATACCCCAATATAGCAACTTCAAATGATTTGAAATCGAAACTTATTAACTTATAGCCATCTTCAACTACTACACACTTTTTAACTATCTTAGCCATACCTTTACTTGGATATTGTAATATATTAGGATTAGAACCACTTAACCTTGAGGATACTGTACCATTTATATTATAGTTTGGGTGGATTCTTCCTTCATCAGAAACTAACCCCCATATTCCTTTATCTTCATTTTTTACATTATCAACATTCAAAAATGAGGTTAATATTTTATTTATCTTGTTATATTCATTTATACTCTTCATTATTTCTATATCTTGATTTAAGAACTCCTCTATAACTTTAACGTCTGTTGCAGGACTCCCCCCCTTAGTTTTACGTGTAACTTTTAATTTCAAAACATCATAAAATAATATTGCTAAATGTTGGTTTGAATTTAGATTGAATTTATTTTTATTATATAAAACTCTACATCTTGATAATGGTAATAGGCTTTTTCTTTTTTCCTGTGCCTTATTCAAAACATCTCTAAATATTAACTTTTCTGCAGTTTTTATATCGTTATTTTTTAATATTGTTTTAGAAACTATATCTAAGGTACTTGAAAGTTCTGAATGTATTTCTAAAACTTTTTCTTTATCTATTTTTAATCCTCGCACACTTGCTTCAATATATAATTTATTTGCCTCATGTTTAGTTTCTATAACTTTTCTAATCCCCTTCCAATACCCTTCTTCATACTGTATAACTGTCTTTTCAAAGATATTAAATAGTTGGAGGGTACATATAACATCCATTATAGCATAAGGGGTTAATATATCATCCGGTATTAAATCATATGAAAAGTCAGATACTTTAACTTTATTCAACTTGCAATAGTCTTTTTTATAGTCAATAAGCTGTTCTTCATAGTTTCCATAAGGTAGAAACTCAACTGTTAAATCTTTTAATCCTAACCCCTCTTTATAATATTGTCTGTCTGTATATAATGAATGTGAGTATGTAAGGGTATCATAATCCCCCATAATATTAATACCATATTTACCCCACATAAACTTTACATCAAAGAACATATTGTGATAAACTTTCTTTTGTGGTAGGTTTTTTATTAAAGTAAGTAAACTTTTTATTGAGGAATCGCTCCAATCTCTTACACTAAAGTAAACACCTTTTTTTAAAGATGTGGCAATTCCTATCCCTAACATTTTATACTTATAAAATAAAAATCCCCCAGTTTCAATATCTATCGCAATGCTATTAGTTACCTTTTCTTTTATTTGGCTAAGCCATTTCTTAGCTGTTGCTAAATTGTCTGTGTAATAAAATTCTAAGTCATAAGACTTATGTAGTTCTTTTATCTTACCCGCTAATTCATCATTATTAATTTTAGGCATAGGTTCACTCCAATCTAAAATAAGTCGTCATCTTCGTTTAATTCAACAATCACCTCATTTTTCTTTCTTAAAAACTCTTGATAAGATTCACAGTGGTCGCTAACTCCACATAATGAGGTACACCAAAATTCTGATTTACTATCCTCTTCTATTTTAGCAGGGTAATCAACTGTACTTTCTATTTCTAAAATAGTGTCATCTATCCACTTATAAAGCTCTGAAATATCGTCTTCAGTATATTCATAATAAAGAATGTAGGGGGCTATAGAAAACTTATCTTGTATTATTTCGGGGATTTTATTTTTAACTATAGCATTTAGTAATATCTCCTCTGCTTCGAGTTCATCATAGTGATTAAGTAATTCATCTTTAATTTTATCTTTTATCAAGGCAACTAATTTATGTCTTTCACAAGTTTTAGCTCTTCCTTTTTCTCCTTTAACTATACAATATTTTAACATATCAAAAGATACTTTAATTTCATTTATTTTATTATATCGTTTTTTTAACATCTCACTATACATAAGCAACTGTCGTGCTTTCTTTTTTAAATCAGTTTTAGAAAACTTTGAACTCGTTTTAAAATCTCTTATCTCTATACTCCCATCATTGTGTTGTATAGTCAAATCAATAAATCCTATAATTACTTTGCTATCAGAAATTTCTAAAAATTCCTTAAGTTCTATTTTAAAGTTTTTTATATTGGGTTTTTCAAATCTCTCAAGATAATGTATTACAGACTTAACATAGTTTTCTTCCATTGATTTAGTTGGAAACTCAATACTTAATAGTTTCCCTTTTTCAATTTCATTATTTAAAATTAATATAGACTCTTCCTTAGTAATTTCTCCTTTCATTAATCCCTCTATAACTTCGTGCGTTGTACTTCCAAGTAATCCCCATATGTTTTGTTTATTTTTAACTTTCTTAATTCTCTGCAAGTAATAAGCATACTTACAGTTGTAAAATCCATCAAGTTTACTAAATGAATACATTTGTTTACCTTTGTATTTATCTGGTATAGTTAAATCATTCGCCATTATGCACCCACTTTCATATATAGTTAATATATTCTTGATTATCATAGTATATATTATCACAATAATCTAAATCAAATATATTTTCTTTATCACTAACCTCTTCAATATCATTACAATCAATATATCCTAACTTTGCTTCTATAAATATATTATTAGTTTTTATCTCGGATAATTCTTTAATTATCAAACTTTTCATATATTCTTTAGGTTTATATCCTAATTCTTTTGCACGATCTTTACCTAATCCCTTATCTAACACGAGTATAATTTCACTTGGATTAAATGAATAGATCAATTCCTTCTGTCTTGTTGAGATTGAATTACCTCCAATAGCAAGTAGATTTTTAAATCCTTCTCCAAAGGCTTTTATAACAGTTTTTTCACTCTCAACAATATAAATTCTATTATTTATTAAACTCGAATAATTAATATCATATCCAAAGATAACTTTATTTTTGGGGTATCTTAGTATAGGAAGATATTTTGGTATGTCGCCTACACTTTTTGAATTTAATCTCCCAATAGCACCTATTAAGTTACCTTTTAGATACACAGGTATAACTACTCTATTACTCTCATAATCATATCTTATGTTAAATTTTTGTTGTGCTTCAATTGTTATTCCCTCGCTTAATAAAAATTTAGAAACTATTTCAGGATAACTTTCAATATCTTCATACTTGAAAAAGTTTAAGTTTTCACCTTGATATTTAGTTATACTTGAAAAAAATCCATCATATATCTTTTTTTTAATATAATTACACTCCACAAAGCAGGTTTTATTTGATATTAAATCTAAACATTTACCTAAATTTATTCTTAATCTTCTCATAAACAATGAAAATATATCTCCGACCTCATTATTTTTATAATCCTTATAAGATAAATAACGTGAAGATAATCTAATAGAATTTGGATTACAGCTTTCAGTAAAACCAAATCTCCACTGTTCACTTTCTGAATAGTATTTTACATTATGGAAATACTTTTCAAGAAGTTCCTCAATATAATCTGTATTATCAATTAAATATTCTTTTAATTGTTTTATATCCATAATTAATTCCTAGTTATATGACTTACGTTAGCAAATCCCGTCTCTTTCCAAGTATTATATAAGGCATTTTGAAGATACGTGAATACTTTATCAGCTTCTCCAAATCTATTCTTAGCAAGGAATATTAATATATTACGGGGTTGATCTTTGTCAAGTTCAAATAATTCTTTAACTGTATGTTTATTCTCATCTTTAACATAACCATTCTCACCTTTTTTATAGTTATATGGAGTTACATCATATTTTTCATTTGTATACTCATCATCCCATACAGGTCTAAGCATAATAACTTGAGCCGCAACCTCACTAACTTGTTTACTTCCTGCTAAATTTATCATTGATAAGTATCTTGAATTTAAACTATGTAGACTTGCTTGTTGAGTCCATATAATACATATATCTAACTTATCTGCTAAAGTAAATAATGTTTTAGATACCTCTACCATTTGTCCCGAAAAATTAGCGTTCATACTATCTTCTGCTTTCATTGTATCATATAATATGTGAGATATACCTTCCCTACTTAACTTTTTTATAACCTTATTTGTTTCTTCAATGTTATAATTAAACATCTTAACAAAAGTAATATAAGGAGCATATTTTTCATTTATAATGGATTGAGCTTTTTTTATAACTACTTTATCTTCAGTTGAGAGATTTCCAGACTGCAATTTTTTACGGGTAACTTTATAATATTTAAATTGATTTACCAAAACTGCTGTAAGTAGTATATCTCTAAACTGGTGTGCATCTTGCTCATTACTTATTATCCCAGTTCCTATACCTTGTTTAACAAGTGGTATTATCATAGCCTCAAAACTAAAGCTCGATTTACCTGCACCACTCGAACCCCCAACTATTACAACATTTCGTGTTCTAAGACCCCCAATGTCATAATTTAATCTTGGAGAAGAACTCCCTATACTTGCCCCCAATCCCTCACCATTATATCTACTTTCCAAATATTCATCAGTTATCTCAAGAGTTTCAATTTTATTTTCTGTATTAGACTTTACAAATATATCATTTATTAAGTAGTCATAATAATCATATAATTGACTTGAGTTCATAGTATTTAAGGGGACATTTTTAATATCAAAACCTTTAGATTCAAGTTCTTTTATTATATTATACTTAGTTAAATCATCATAGTATTTTTCAAAATTTTTCAGCTCAACAATATTAATCATCTCTTTAATTATATTCCATCCACCATATTCTAAGTAGATTTCTTTAGATGATGGCTTATCTGTAAAATAAGATTCAAGTGCAACCTCATCAAGAACTTTAAATCCCTGTTTGACTAAATTTAATCCTATTGAATAGTAAAACTGGCTCTCCTCTAATTCAAAGGATTTAAATATATCTAATTTATTTCCGTAATCTTTAAATAGATCAATATTCTTATACATACAAAACACTACGTTTGCTTCAATTATTTTTCTATTTTGCACTATTTCACCCACCTTCTGACATCAACTTTTTCATCTTTAAATTTATATTCATTTATTTTATTTTCAAGAATAGCATCAACTTCTGATACAACTTTATGTTCCTTGTTCCTTTTATAAGATACATAAGTTTCGTGATTCCTTATTAATTTATTTTCTATAACAGTTACTAAATATGGTAAACCTTTGTCCTTAGTTCTGCCGATCTCCTCCTTAAATTTAGATAAGCAAAACTCTATTTCAAGATATGAGTAGTTTTTTAGAAATGTATCTAACTTTCTTTTTATTATAGGATTAAGCTTGGAGTATTTACTCTTAGATACTATTTCATTTAACAATGTAATTACATTGTGCTTACTATTTTCATTTTCTAACCATTGCAAATAGTCTTTTTCAGATTTAAAATAGTTGTTATTAGCGTGTCCTTCAAACTTAATAGGGAATGCTGAAGATTTTTCTATCTTTTCTTTTGTGATATAGTCGGTTACTTTTGACATTTAAACACCTCTTTAGTGGTGGGGGATTTCTCCCCCTAAAGTCTATTTAGTTAATTCATATAGTGGGATTAGTGACTCGTAGTCACAATCTATAAGTTCATCAAACTTACCAAGTCCTAATGACTTTACTTCATCTTTTATTGACCGTTTTTTAGTTTCATCTTCGGTAGTTAAGTAAAAGTCTTTTATTATATCTATAAGTTCTTCTTTAGTTCCATAGTTTTCTTTAATAGATTTTTCTTTTTTTATTTCGGATACTTTTTTATTTATTTTAGATTCGTATTCTTTTTTTTGTTCTTTTTCAGCTTGTTTTAAAGTTTTACCTATATCCTTTTTATTATAAGCTTTCTCAATAGCATCATTTATCGCATTTATAAAAGCATAAGCATCGAAAGGTATCTCATTCACAATGTCGGCAAATCTTGATTTAGATTCAATAGTATAGTTGTCATCTCTAAACGTTATTACCCGTCGTTCTGACTTAATATCATTAATAGTTTTATCTTTACCTGTAAAATTATTTTTACCTACTACATCAATATCTATTTCTCTTTTTATAACTCCCAAACCAAGAATATCTAATTTGGTTTTAATATCGTCAAATATTTTATTAGAACATTTTGCTGTGATTACATCATATTCTAAACTTGAAACTGGATCTGTAAGAGTTTTTCTTTTTGTGTGTCCAATTATTATCACAGAAACTCCAACACTTCTCAACCTATCAATGCTTTCTAATATTATATCACTCAATTTTTCATTTTGTCTACCATATCCAGAAAAACACGAATTAAAATTTTTAGTTTTGTTTTTAGGGAACTCTATGTTATTTAATCTGATTACTTCTTTTTTACCTATATTCTCAAGTTCATCCAGTGTGTCGTATATTATAACTCTTAGGTTTTTATAATCAGTATCTTTATTCTCTACAATATCTAAAATCATATCATCGAGTTTATTCCAATCTTGTACGTCTTCGGATATAGCCCCTTGTATGGCATCTACCCCCTTTTCACGCCCAATGTTAGCATGAATATACCCATTTTCCCCAACCAATTCTTCACACATTCGTATTGCCAGATCAGTTTTTCCAACACCACCAATTCCAAATAAACCTATATTGTACGCTAAAGGATCAATCTTCACTATAGTTTTTTTACCGTATTTAGCCATTAAACATCTTCCTCCTCTTCAATTTTATGGAATATCTTCCATTAAGTAACGGGGGATTACACCCCCCATTGTCATCTAAAATAAATCTTCATCATCGTCTATTTCTTCTACTTTAGATTTAGGTTTAACTTTATCTAACTCTCCTTCTAAATCTGCTTCAAAGAATAAAACTTCTAAGTCCTCATCAGTTAGTGGAGTTTCTTCTAATCCATTTTCGTAACTGCTATGAAACCTAATTAACTGTATTTCCTCTGTAAATTCTCCCCAGACTTGTTTACCTTTGACAATTTCCTCAAATGTTTTAACACCATTCTCAATTTGCATTTTCTCAAATTTAGTCAAATCATTCATAGTAATTTCAGTTTTTTCGCTTCCTTTGTGGTATCTAACTTCCCAACCCATTTCATATACACCTTTTTTAACTATGAAACTTTCAGCTAACATTCCCAGTCTTTTCATGTGTTTTTCATTTGAGAAGTCAAACTTATCACTTATGTTTAAAACTACTCCAATCGGAATATAAAAATTTGGCTTTTCAGATCGTGTAGCTTTGTCTTTGTTGTACTTTTCAATGTAAATAGTAATGGGTAACTTTCTTTCTTTTTCAATTAAGGAATAGTTCAAACCATTCCCTTTTTTATAAGTTTCTTCTAAAGCATCTTCATTGAAAAACATCGCCATATTACCTATAAACCCATCATCTTGATCCTCTTTAGCTTCATAAATACCTGTTAAATAATACTTTTGGTAAACTTTGCCTTTGTATAAGTCAAAGTCAACCTCTCCTACAACTACTACTCTCTTACCATCAAAATCTATTTTATTTTCTAAAATATAGTCAATAGCATCCACTTCAGTGATAAATTCATTATCTAAAACTTTAATTTTTTTGAAATTAGCCACTGTATCAATCACTTCTTTATCAAAGCGTTTATTCAAGGGTATTTCAAGTTTTATCAACTTTCCAGTTTCATCCTTATCTTTTGAAAACGTGAATATAGGCTGCCCTTCTGTTGTCCCTCCAAATAACTTTACGAACTGTGAACCTGTTTCATTTTTAATTGAAAACGAAATCTCCTTACCATGCCATTTTTTGTTTTTTAAACTTTCAATAGTTCTGAAAAAATCATTCCCAAAATCCACCTTACCTATAAATTTAAAACTGTTTTTAATTTTAGACATTATTCATCTCTCCCCTCATTTATTTTATTTGTATATCTTAAATTAAGTATACCATACAATTATTTTTTTATTCTACTCTTTAAAGCTATAAAACCTATTGCTATTGCATCAGCCACATCATAGTAGCAAGGCTCTGATAAGTCTTTTGGACTATTTTCAAATTGCTCTTTTAAATTTAAATTAAAATCCTTATCTACACATTTTACAGTTTTTTCTTTAGACTCAATTCTACTGTTTTTACCTTTATAGTTGTCTTCTCTGTTTATATCATATTCTGATTTCCATTCTATAGGGGTTATAAGTGCATATCTAATATTATTTTTATATAATAAATCACATATAACCCCTTGAAGCTTAGATAATACATATAAGGCTATTTTATTCTTTTTTATTATATCTTCCATAGCGACTGTGTTAATTTTGTACTGTTTAAATAGTTTTATTATTTCGTTTTTCATAAAATTAATTCTCTTTGTATCCCATTTTTCAGTTTTAGGTTGATAAATATATCCATAATCTTCAAGTTTACCTTTAATAAAAACAGACCAACCTGTACTATGAGTGGATAAATCTAAAGCTAAAATACGAGGTTCTTCTCCAAGATTTAAAACAAACCTTTTAGCTTGATATTTTTGAACCTTCTGCTCCTTCTTTTTTTGTCGATAAGTTTTTTTAGTTTCTTTTTTTTGTGCTTCAATGTCAATTACTCTATTTTCTAATATAGTTTTTTCAGAAGTTTCTATTATATTTCCACTATTTTTAAATTTAACTTTATAATATTTAACTTTAGTTTTACCTATTTCTCCTATATATTCAATAACTTTATAATTACCCCATTTTTCAGATATGTAATTATAAAAAACTTTGGATATTTCAACTAAACTTCCCATCATTTAATTCTCTTTTCTAATATTTTGTATAATTTCCTCGACTGTTCAGTTGTGATTTCAATTCCTGCAATATCTAAGGCAACTTGAATAGCTCTTCCTTTCACATCATTGAAATAATCTGAATCTATTATCTCAATCATAGCTTCTATGAAATCTCCATCCCTTAGTGCTTTAATAGTATTCTTAAATTTAAGAAACCCACTTAACCCTAAGTTATAAACTAAATTAATTAAAGCGGGTAGTTTTTTTACCGGTATTTCTCCTATCCAATCTAAACTTTCTAAATAATTAATAACCTCTAAAACTTCAAGTTTTAATAGTTTATCAGCCTGTTCTTCTGTTATACTCTCAACATCTGATATTGAATCAGCTCCTAATATTTCTTTTTGTTCTTTAGTAAGTTCACAGGTTTCTGATACTCCGTATCCAATCGTATTCACAAAATTAGCATCTTTATAAAGGATTGCACTGAACCCTTCTTGTTCTTTTAGTGTTTTAATTATATCGTTAATCAATTGTATCACTTCCAACGTAAAGTAAATCTTTTATATATTCAGGTAACACTTTATAAATTTCAGCAACTAAATCTTGAAACTCTTGCATAGCGTGTTTATCACTTCTTAATTTATACATATTTATAAAACTTCTAAGATTAATCTTGCTTACTATTTCAGTTTTGAGTGCTTCAGGAAATAAATATTTAAGTTTATCATTACTTATTTTATTAAACTTTACATCTTCAATACTTAAAATAACTTTCATTATATTATTTATTATTATTTCAGAACCATAGAAGTCTAAAAAATATTTGTTTATGCTCTCTTGTGAAACTTTACCACTTGAATTGATCTCTTCTTCAAATTCTTTTAACATTTTATCAAGTGTGTATCGTGTACTTTTTACATTTTGAGATTGCAGTCTATGACGACTCCACTGTTGTAGTAAAGCTCTACTCACACCTTTAATATCCAATACTAAATCAATATGTTCAAATATAGTGTGATGACCTGATTTCATCAAATTCATCATTAACTGTTTATCTTTTGCTCCTATTTCTTCATTTGAATCAGATATACTATCATAACAATTTCTTGCCGATTTTACTGCAATTAAATATTGTTCTTTAATATAACCTTCATTTAATAGTTTTATATCCATTTAATCCCTCCCATCACAGTAACCTTTTAGAATTATAATAACCCACTATATCATCTAAAGCAAAAGTACCTTGCTTTCCATTTTGATAGTGTTCTATAGTTCCGATACTTGCTAACATAAATCCCCCCTCTTTGAAAACTTCCAAATTAGTATTATAAACTCCTTTTGCTTGTTCTGAACTTACTATAAATTTGAATGTATTAAAGTTTGGAAACTCTTCTTCAATATCACACATTTTCCCAACCTTCATTGTGTATGTCACAAACACTTATTAAAGCTTCTGATACTATTTCGTCATAAATATTATGCTTTAGTATCTTGAAGGCGATTTTAACAATCTCCTTGTCACTTAAGCACGTAACATCTTTACCCCCTCTTTCTTTTACAAGTTTTTTGTATTCCATTGTCAATAGTTCAATTTGATTTTTGTTTTCCATTATATCTCCTCCTAAAATTAAAATGGTAAGCACAATTAAGTACCTACCATAAGTATATCATATT
>Ga0307928_10003883_pt1 | contig 11390 bp, 16 predicted proteins | sample AceLakmetagen232_FD_201815 | JGI IMG/M metagenome (GOLD analysis project Ga0307928, IMG submission 201815) | Saline water microbial communities from Ace Lake, Antarctica - #232 | ecosystem: Environmental > Aquatic > Non-marine Saline and Alkaline > Saline | place: Antarctica: Ace Lake...
GGTTATGTAATCAAGGCATTGAGAATTAGATATCTGAACCGGAAGCGTCACTTCTGTTCTTTCTTGTTTCCCAATATACTTTTCCAAAACGGGATATTCTTTTTCCAGGCGTTAAACCTTTCCGCCCTATTATAGCCGGACAGGTGTTGTGTTAAGATGCCTGGATGCGATACTTTCAAACCCAAACCATCCAAAACAACCCCTTTTCACCCCTCAACGCCTAGAAATAGGCTCAATAGCCCCTCTAACCCTCACAATCACCATTATCTATGACTATGTAATATATTAATGTTGATATATTTGACTTTTTGGTAAGAAAACCCCGTTTTCCTGACTTTTTCCATCAATTTCCGACTCTTTTCCATCACTTTCTTTCCCGCCACCGTCTTCTAATGCCTGTTCTTCTTCATTTAAAGGTATATTATTTAACTTTTTTAGTTCTTTTAAGGCATTTGACTTCCATTGCAAGTAATTTTTATAATTCATGCCTAATTGTTCTGCAATTTGCTTCTGACTTGTGATTGGTAGCACAAGTTTGTTCCATAATGCTCGGTCTTCAATAGATTTAGCTCTCCAATCCTCACCCCTCTCTTCTTTTTGTGGCTCTTCCCCGAATGCGGACACCTTTTTCTCTTCATAAGCATCATAATCAAAGGTTTCATAAGGTAAACCCACCTTTTTCCCGTTAGAAAGGGTTGCTTTATGAGCAAAGAACTTACCGGTGTGCCTCGTTTTTATCTTTGGGAAGATTCCATAGTTCTTTTTTCCCATATGATATATCTTTGGTTGAGTTTTCCTATTAAAAAACTTCCAAGCACGATATTTCTTTGAAGTTTTCTCATAAATCTGGAATAATCCACGACTTCTATGGACTGCGATATAGTGTTCAAGGTAATTGAATGATGGAAGAACAATAAAGATTACTAAATTCCTTCTTCCCACCTCCATCATCGCTTGAACAAGAGCTTTATTAATCTTTGACTGAGAACTCTTTGAAGAAAATCCCCTGAATGCCTCGTCAAAGACAACAACACTTCCGGGTGGTGCAATTTTTATCCTCTCAAGGAATTGTTGTGGTGTAAAGCAGATACTCTCCATGGAAAAGTTATGGTCTATTATCTTTGCCTGTTGAAAAGTCCATGTAGACTTACCACTTCTCTCCATACCTACAACAGTATACACCCTATCGCTATTCTTATCAACAATCTTCTTACTTAATTCCTTCCATGCTCCGTATAAGAATGGTGCGGTATGTATTCCGATGTTCTTCTTTGCTACGGGGTCATAAAATTCAATTAACATTGTGTTTATTCAAGTATATCGTCGTCGTCTTCAAACTCTGTTCCCTTTCCAAGAGTATTCTGTAACCTTCTTAGGAAAAGCTCTTTCTTATTTAAAAGAACATAAAAGTCATTAGCATATTTCTCTTTAGTAATCTTAGCACCTATAAAGCTAGTCTTTAAATCTCCAATACTTTTATTTATTGTTTCAAAGTTTGTATTATTAATACTGTCCTCATTAAAATCTCCTGCAAGTTCGCACCATACTCTATCTAAATCCCAATTCCATTTGATAAGTTCTCCGTTCCTAGAATGTAGGTGTGTATTTTTCCAGAGTTCATCAAGCCGATAGATTTGTGAGATAGCTCCATTGAATTTTGAAGACTTAGAAATTTTATCAGAATAATCATCATTACTATTATCTTCTACCATGTTGCACAATAATCTTATATGAAAACGAATATATAAACCACAACTATCATAGTTGACATTTAAATATAAACAATTACTCATTCTTTTATGATTCGTTACTACAGGAGGGAAGATTAAAAATATGTTAGGCAATATGATTGGTGGGTTCATCATCATTCTTGTAGGAACTTCTTTGCTTCCAACTGTAGCACAACAGGTAGGAACAGCTCAGGCTGATGGTAATGTTACTGGAGCTTCTGATACTTTGATAGGACTTACAACTTTATTCTATGCTCTTTCAATAGCAACTGCTGCAATAGCAATCGCATCTGTTGGATTGAGGAACAGCGGAATGATGTAATAAGGTGAAACCAAATAATGAATAAAACTTTTTTTAATTCAAAAAAGGAGAAATCGTCTTTAAGATGGTTTCTCTTTTTTATTTCTTTTATTTTTATGATTGGGTTTGTTGCTTCTGTTCCCCCAGTCACCCAAGTTTCCCAATTTGCTGAGACTATTGAAATAACATATCCACAATATGACTATGTCCCACAAAATGCAGCATTTCAGTTGAATGTTAGAATAATAAATGGTTCAAGCCAATTAACTAATGTAACTGCAAGTTGTGACTTACATCTTTTAAATCCAGATGGAACACACACCATGGAAAGTTTTATGGACTTTGAAGATGATGAATTTTATATTGATATTTCATCAGGGAATTTTACTGATTTAGGATTTCATGGGTTTGTTATTATGTGTAATACATCAAACCAAGTTGGATTTGCTAACGGTGTTTTTGAAGTAACACGAAGCGGACAAGAAAGTAATCCAAACTTCTTCTGGTTCATATTATTAATTAGTGCGGGAATAATTGGATTAGGTTTTGCAATCAAGAATGCACCAATAACTATTCTTGGTTCGTTTGGATTAGTTTATGTTGGGCTTTATATTATCCTTAATGGTATCAATGGTCTTAAGGATACAGTTTATACTTGGGGGTGGGGTGTAATAATACTTGCAGTAGCAGGGTATATAGGAATTAAATCAGCGTATGAGATGATACAGGATAGTGCTGAATGATAGAGATATTAATTTTTGTTATTAGTGTATTTTTGATTGGGAGTTATAAGAAAGACTTTACAACGCTTCTCTTCTCGGGAATGGGTTTTATATTCTATGGTCTGATGATCCTTAATGGCACAGCTCTTGTTTATCCCTATAACTTTCAGTTTGGTTGTCTGGCGATAACATTTGGTTTCTATATCGCATTCAGAAGTGCGATTGACTTAATCACATATAAACGATTGAATAAAGATTATGATTAAAAAGGAGGAACAAAAATGCCAGAAGATAAAAAAGAAGTAGTAAAGGAAACTCTTGTAGTTAAAGAACTTCTACAGCAACCAGTCAAAGATGCTGTAACCGAAGATGGGAAAGCTTATACGCTTGTAACAATAGAAGAAGCTTTAACAGAGATGCTAATAAGTATCAGAGAAATAAAGAAGAGTATAGCTTAAAATGATTGAGGTAATCTTTTACTATGGGACTGAAATAGTAATGGTGAGGGTGAGAGAAGGCAGAGTGACATTCTGTTCATCTTCTAATGGAAACTATGAGGCAGATATAACCGGGATAAGGTTAAGCAGGGGTGGTGTCATTAAAGAGTTCCCCGATTTAAAAGATAGTCCAGTATGGAAAGATGAAGCGATAAAAAGATTCAAGAAAAGAATGGAAGAGTTATCAACAGAAGAAGCCATAGCGGAATATGTTATAATGGACTTAAAGAAGTTCGGTTATGTTCCAAAATGGAAACAGAAACAAGGTTTCAGGAGGATAAAAATATGATAATAGGCGACTTCATAATATCCGCACTGGTCATAGTCCTTATCTTCCTTATGGGATACATGGCATATCGTCAACAAAGTATGCTTGAAACATTCAGGGAGTTCAAGGAGATGTTTGAAGATAAGATAGAAGTAGCAAAGGAATCAACAGGAATATATCAATAATGGCAGAAGAAAACCCAAATCAAGAAGTAACAGAAGAACAATTAGCGGAAGCATTAAAGAGTTATGGCTCTCCTCAACCTGAAGAGAAACATAATGTTCATACCTTCCTACATAAGATAACAAATAGTAATGATACAACAAAAACGGGTTTTCTTTCTGATATAGAACTTGGAACAACTCCTTATTCTGAAAGAACTTATAAGAACTTATCCTTAATGTCAGATGAATTGTGTAATGATGACATCTGGAGTAAATATTTTAAATCTAAAGCTGAAATCTTAACAGCCACATCCTTATCTAGAAATGCAAAGCTTATCTCACTTGCTGTCTTGCAAAGGAGAGAACTTGCAGATATGACTGATAACATAAATAAGAAACCAAACTCTGGACAGTTCGGGTTCGGTAAGAAGAAAGAGGTAACAACAACATGAAAGAGAAATTATATAACTTATCAAGAAAATTATTAAGGGAGGTAAACAAATAATGGAAGGAGAAGTAGGAAAAGAGTTGGGAGTTAAGGAACTGCTTAATAAAGTTCTAAACAACCAACAAGGATTAGAACAAGAGAAGAAAGTTAAGTTCTGGAAGATACCTTGGAAGGCAAGGATAACTGGAAGGAAAGCACAGAAGGGTTGGGCTACTGTTCAGATTATTAAAGACAATGGAGAAATAGATTTCATAAAAACCCAAGTTAGAGATGGGATTGCCGTTATAGATGGATTCCCAAGAACAGCAACGATAGACCATAAACTTTCATACAGGGGAAAGCCATTGTATATTATTCCATCGTGGAGCATGAAACCATTTTCAGCAGTAGAAAATTATTCAGAAACAGAAAAGGAGAAGATGAACATTGCTGGGAGAAGAAGTGTTCTTGCAGTTCTTGAAAGAGAAAAGATTAAGGACAAGAAAGACTATGGAAGTCTTGGATGGATATTAATTGTGGTTGTTGTCGTTGGAGCTATCTGGTATTTCGGAAAGAATCAAGGGTGGTTCTAATGAGCAACTTTGAAACAATAGAGATAACAGTAAGGGATGGACAGTTCAAGAAGCTGGAAAGCTGGAAGTGGGATATTATTAATTGGGGTAAACTTGAACAGACTTGGAGTTATCTGCGTAGGAAGTATGGGTCATTCAAGGAAAGAATTAAGAAGATGGATGATGATGATAACTGGGTAAGTGATTAGTTGACATTTAAATACACAAACTACTAGTAGTTCTTATGATTAGGTTAAAAGATTTGTTTAACAAGACAATTAATAAAACTAATAAAGAGATTTCTCTTCATTTAAAGAAAAAAGAATTATGTAAAATGGATATAGATATAGATGAGCTTCTTAATATGAAACTAAAAGATAAGGTAAATGAATGGTAACTCAGGCAGAACTTAGAGGGGCAGTTTCTCGAACAGCACTCGTTCAGAAAGCAGAAGTATCAAGACAGCAGGATGTTCAACAAAGGGAATATGAAACAAAACTTGCAGAGTATAATAAGCAGGTTGCTATTCAAAAAGAAGCACAGGCGAAGTATGATGCAGAGATACAAGCAAGAGCAAGTGTTATGAGGGCGTATGAGAAGGGTATGCTCTGGGCTATATCTGCATATGGTTCAGGAAGGAAAAGACAAATTGCTAAAGAAATGATGAAGGCAGGATACTCTGGTGCTAAGGGTGGATTATTAGAACAAGAACAAAGAAAAGAATATGTTACATGGAAATTGGATTTACAGAAACGAGCAAAAGAACTTAGCTTAACTGTTCCAGAGTTAAAGAAATATGAGAAAGAAGGAATGATATTCTCTGAACCTAAACCCTCACAACCTGAACTTCGTGGTATGGGTTTTAAACCGGGAGATGTTGTGACACAGACAACAAGAGCGGGAGAAGTTAGTTATGAAGCACCGAGAGTTGTTGAAGTTCCAAAACAATCTGCACAGAAGTTTCCACCTGCACCGACAACCCCCTTTCAAGTAATGGCTGAAGAGTATCAACAGAAGCAATTAGATATGAGACAATCAATAAGACCCAAGAAATCATTTTGGTATGATCCAAGCCAACAAAAAACATATACACCTGAAGAAAGTGCAGAATATTTAAAAACTACAACGCCCATAAAAGAAATATTCCGCCCTACCCACTATCCTTATTGGGTTGGTAGGGCGACAACAAAGCTGGGAGAAGAATTTGTAAAGGTAACGGAACGAGTATCCCCAGAACTTAAAGCATTTGGACAAGCCAAAATAGATACTGAAAAATATCCCTATGTTGTTCCGGCTGCTAAATTTGTAAAGGGTATTGGGGATTATGCTTTGCTTGGAACATTCTTTGGTCCAGCAATGGCATTTGGTAAGGCGGGAACAAAAACTAAACAGGTTCAAACTACAAAGACAAAGAAAGATGGAACAGTTTATGTAAGAAAGTTTGAAGATTTGTTCAAGAAAAAGAAAGGAGAGGAAGAAGTATTAAAAAAGATAAGGGAGATTTCAAGAAGAATTGTTGAAGAACCAGATGCTTCAATAAGAATTACTAAATCAAGGGGGTTATCTGACCTTGTAAAAACATTAAGAGAAAGAGGATTAATTAAACCAGAAATGACTGTTCTTATAGATGAAGTAACAGGAGGGGTAACAATGGTTCCAAAAGGTTTTCTAGCACCACCTTCTTCTAGTTTCTTCCCACCAATAAAAACTAGTTGGACAGGTCCAACTTCAAAAGGGGCTGCATATTTTACACCACCAAAAGGCGGACCATCTTTTACATATAGTATTGGCAAGGGATTTAAAAGTATCGGTCCTATTGGTGCAGAAACTACCGGAGCTATGGTCGGTGCAGGAACTATTACGGGAGTTTTAGGAACACAACTACCAAAACAACCATCAAAAGAAAAAGAAAAGGTAATATCAAGACCAATAACTGGGGGGGTTACAATTATTAAAACAACACCAACTACAAAACCAATATCATTATCAATTCCAAAAGCAATACCAAGAACAGCAGTATCCCCCGCAACTATAACTTTAACTGCCCCTAAAGCACCTACAATCCCAAAACAAATACCAAAACAAATACCAAGAACCATAAAACTTCCAAAACTAAGTATACCTAAGGGATTTCTGCCGATAATATTTGGGGAAGAACAAAAGAAACTAAAACAAAGGAAACTTATCGGGGAACTCTTTGAAGCATACGGAAGAAGAAGAGGAATAGACTTATCCCTCGGTGAGTTCGGAACAAAGGAACAAGCTAAGAAGAAACTTCTAGGTTTCCTTAGTGGAACATTAGGAGCAGGTGGATACATTACAAAAGCGGGGAAGAAGTTAAGGTTTGAAGAGATAGGACTTGGATTAAAAGAGTTCCGCCCAGCGAAGTATGATGCGTTCAGAGTTATCCAAAGGAGAGGATATAGACTTGGAACTTATCCAGAACGAAAGGAAATCAAAGGAGCAAAAAGGAGGGCGAGTAAAGTTAGATGGTGGTAAATAAAATAATTATATTAACAGAAGATATATTCGGGAACGCTTCTTGGAAAGAAGTAAGCCAAGTTAATCTTGGAAGTTTAGCCAAACCAAATAAACAAATATTACAAGTAAAGATAATAACATGAACAAACACGCACAAGCAGGAAGTTATGCAATGGCATTTATGATTGCAGTATGTTTAATCATACTCGGTGTAGCATGGGCATCACCAGTCAATGAAGTAACAACTCTTGCTATGAATGAATCATCAGAGATAGGTGGAATGAACTGCACAGATACAACCGATGACTTCTTGAAAGCAGGGTGTCTTGTTGCTGATATAGGTCAGTTCTATTTTATTGCTGGAATAATTGCACTGGGAGGTTTAATCATTGCCGCACGAATAATTTTCCGATGATGAATAAAAAAGGTTCAATCTTTATGACAATCATAATGGCATTGCTCTTATTTATGGTCGGGATGATTGTGACAAACTTTCTTAAATCTCCTATTGATGATGCAAGGGCTGACCTTAATTGTGATACTGCTGCTGCAATAACTGATGGAACAAAGCTCATGTGTTTGGTAACAGACATCACAGTAGTTTATTGGATAATCTTGGTAGTCAGTATCGCTGGAGGTGCGGTTCTTGATAAAGTTATATTATAAAAATGGAAACCTGCGAATATTCTAAGACCTGTAAGTTATATGATAAAGATAGTTATACTTGTGGTGGGCATGGAGATTCAGAATACTGTGGGAAATATAGGAAAATGGAAGAAAAAGACACCCATAAACCAATCCTAACGATGATATTAATAAGTTTAATACTAATACTACTCTCTATTTCCCTCATTCAAGCAGGAATAGATGAACTTGAAGTAATAGACAATCAAAAAACTCTTAATCCATTCGGCTTTGAAAAGATAGTCATAGAACCAATAACTTCTGAATTAGTTGATAAGGCAGATTTTATGATGGCAGAAACAACAGCATACCCTATTATAAAATTATCAAAGACATTCTTTTGGAAAACAGGAGATAAGGTTGCAGAGTATAAAATCACAAATGTAATTGACGATATTTTAACTTGGAGATATGAAGGAAAGGCAGTTTTATATCAAGATGGAAAGTTATTTGATGATACAATTTATAAAGATATTAGTGGAAGAAGTTTAGATAAGAGTTCTCAATACTATGTTAAGACAACTGATAATTGGGAAGAAACAGTAATAGATTATAAAGAAGTCTGTGAAGATGTTTTTAATAAAATAAATGGAACTACTAATCAAGTTTGTTCTCAAATAGAAAGTGGAAATCATTTAGAAGATAGAAGTAATATTTATTGGAAACCTTATAACTTTGAAACATTAAAAGCAGGAGAATATGAATATGCAAGTGAAGGTAAAAAGGAAATGAATAAAGCGATTGATGTTATTCCTATTGCACAAGGAATTAGTATGGATGAATGGGTGTGGTTTAATAGTTCTTGGAGTTATAAGAAAGCAATAACAAATCTTACTGGTTCTATCACACAAATAGTAATTCCTTACAATGCTAATATGGACAGTTCTTATTCGGATTTAAGATTTGTAGATTACGCTTCTGAAAGTATTGCATTAAATTATACTTTTGTAAAAAGCAACGCAACCGAAATAACTTTAAGAATTGCCAATGAAGGACAGGATAAAGTATATATGTATTATGGAGCAACTGGAACAGTAACAACACAAAGTGCAAGTAATGTTTATGGAAATAATCTTATTTCTTATTGGGCTTTTGAAGATGGAACAGGAACAAATATTTATGATTTAAATGGAAAAGCAAATGGAACAATCGTTGGGGCAAATTATCAATGGATGATTAATGGTGGAAGATATGGAACATCTGGATTGAATTTTTCAGGAGGAAGCACTTATATAAATTTTAGTATGCCTGGATTAATTAATTTGAATTTTACAGGTAATGTCACTTTCCATGTTACTGCAAAATTTAATTTAGCTAATGCATTTAGTTGGCTTGGAGCTCAGGATTGTGGAACTTCAATAGCAAATTCTTGTTTAGCAGTTCAATTTTCCCCCTCGGATAGAAATAGATTGAGTGTATCCGGGCCCGGAGGTAATTCAGTATCGAAAGAAAGTTCATCAACAACAATCATGAATGCAACTTATGGATGGTATAATATAAATGATGGAATGAATAGTTCAGCACATATAGCCCTTTATCAAGAGGGTGTTCAACCTGCTTATTCAGCAAATCCTGGAGCAGTATCAAAAGTAGCAAATGCAGAACCATTTTATATCGGTGCAAGAGGAAATGCTTTGACAACAGGTATGAGGGCAATAGTCGATGAGTATGGTTACTTCAATGGAATAATTAGTGATAGTTTTGTAGCAAGAATGGACAATCAAACTAACTCTATTGCAGTATTCGGAGCAGAACAAGAAAGTATAGGAATAACAATAATAAACTCAATCCCAGCAAACAATGCAAACATCACAACATCAAGTGTAACATTCGGATGTAATCTAACTGGAAGAGAAACAAATATAACAAGTGTAAGTTTAAATGTAACAGGCACATCTTCTTGGACACAAACAATAAGTGGATTAAATCAACAACAATATAATGCAACATTTATTAATTCAACTCTTGCAGATGGAACTTATAATTGGAATTGTTTAGGTTATGGGGATACTGCGAATGGGACTGGAGATACTTGGACTTTTAATAAAGACTCAAATGCACCAGCTATTTCAATAGTATATCCGACTGCAACGAATTATAACTATAATGTTACTGAATTAAATTATACTGCTAGTGATTTAAATTTACAGAATTGTTCATATAGTCTTGATTTAGGAGTTACAAATACTACAATAACTTGTGGAGATAATGTTACGGGATTAACTAGCATAGAAGGAAGTAACACTTGGATTATTTGGGTCAATGATACTTTTGGTAATGAGAATAGTTCAAGTGTTACTTTTACTGTTGATAGCATTTCTCCAATGATAGATGTAGTATATCCTGTTGTTGGAAATTACTCCTCGCATAAAACAGAGCTCAATTATACCTTCACAGAAACAAATCCATCATTATGTTGGTATTCTTTGGACTTTGGTGTGACAAATATAACTATAACTTGTGGAGATAATGTAACAGGAATAACAAGTTCCATCGGAATTAATAACTGGACTGTATGGATTAATGACATTGTTAATAATCTAAATAGTTCAACAGTAAGTTTCATAGTAAACTTTACAAGCGTGGTATTAGATAGTCCAGCAGATGGTGCAACAACTTATTCCAATCCAACAGAATTTAATTGTTCTGGTGTCGCAAATCCACCGGCAACAATAACCAATATAAGTTTCTGGACAAATGAAAGTGGGGCTTGGGCAAAGAATATTACTGCCTTAAATTTAGGAAGAAATTATTTGATAAATGACAGTGCCATGCCGGGAAGTCAAAACATCAATATATGGACAACAAGATATACTTTCGCACCAAGTTCACCAGTATATGATACTACCTTATATATGAGAAAAGAGACGGTGGATGCGGGAAGTGTATATGGAAGGTTAAACTATACTTATTCAGATGGAACTACTGATATATCTAATGAAGGTAATTCTAATTCAGATAGTTGGGTTTTAGTTACCTTAGTAAATCCTAATGAAGGAAAAATAGTTTCCTCTGCAATTTTAGAAGTAAAACAAGACTATTATTCTGGTGTTGCCCCGATTCATACTAATCATACAAATATGACTATAAATAGTAATACCCGAGTTCAAAACTTTTCCATGAATGTATTAAAACCCACACTCTGGTCTTGCGAAGTATGTGACAGTAATAATAACTGTTTCTTTGCAAATGAGAATAGAACTATAATCCTAGATGCAACTCCTCCAACAGTGGATATCTTTTATCCAAATGGAACTATTCCGTTTGCTTATTCGGGAGAGAATGTAACTTTAAACTTCTCTGCAACAGATACAAACATTCAAGCCTGTTGGTATGAATATGGTGGAGTCAATACAACTATCCCATGCACAACCAATTCAACAATAATACTCGGAACAACAAAGACATTAACACTCTGGGCGAATGATAGTTTGGGGAATACTAATTCAAGCACAAGCACATGGGTCTATAATATATTTGAGAATACAAGAACAGCCAATACAACTTCATACCAAACAGCATACGAAACATACGCTATCAATGT
>Ga0307928_10003885_pt1 | contig 11381 bp, 17 predicted proteins | sample AceLakmetagen232_FD_201815 | JGI IMG/M metagenome (GOLD analysis project Ga0307928, IMG submission 201815) | Saline water microbial communities from Ace Lake, Antarctica - #232 | ecosystem: Environmental > Aquatic > Non-marine Saline and Alkaline > Saline | place: Antarctica: Ace Lake...
ATATGAGGTAAAAAGCGAGATTATAAATTGTATACCGATACAGATGAGTATAAATCTTCAATATTCTGACGAAACAATTAAAGAACCAAAAGAAGGTATAACAATTACTAAATCAAAGGAGGACAAAATGGCACGAGCAGATTTAGAAGCAGATGAAGAAGAAAGGAAAGCTTGGTGGGTTGCTGAATATAAAACATGGGCAACAAAAAAATTAAAGAATGTAATGGAAGATATGACTCTACAAACAGAATGGATGAGGCTTGAACTCCATAAGCGTCAAGAGGATGAAAAGGTAGAAGAAATATATAAGAAAGCCAATAATATTTATAAGGACTTAGCCAATTCTACAAAGAAACTCCATAAGCGTCAAGATGATGAAGAGAAGGAAGAGAAGAAACCGCGCACTCCACGCTGCCCATTATGGGGGCAAGATACCCTTGAAATGCCTTGCTGGCGTATAGGCCGTTGCACAGATGATTGTGCTAACTACGAGCCGGAGGAATAATGCAAATAGGCAGGACATATAATTTCTGTGTATATAGTGAAAAGGGATCTTGGTGGTTTAGAATATTTGGGAAGGGTTTATATTATAAAAACACAAAATTACATATGAAAACATTTAGTGAGCGCTATGGATATAGGAAATTTATTGAATTAGGTAATTGGCTTATTGGGGTTTGCCCAAAAACAAAACAACTGGGGAATTAAAGAAGAACGGAAGGATAATTATGCTAATCATAATGGATATGGATGGAGTTCTTGTAGATGTACAAGGACATATTATTGAGTTGAGAAAAAAGAATACCCCTACATTATCTGATATTACTGAATGGAATATGTGTAATATTTTCCCAGAAGGTAATGGAGTATATCATTATTTTAATTTGCCTTATATTTTCTCTGATGCAAAACCTATTGAAGGTGCTATTGAAGCTTATACTAAATTGCTTGATGCTGGGCATGAGATTGTATTATGTACAGTAGTTCCTTTTGATAGCCATAATGGATTGCACCAGAAGATTACTTGGGCTAAAAATCATTTACCTAATTTCGACCATAATATTATAGCTACGCATAGAAAAGATTTGGTTAGAGGAGATGTCATTATAGACGATAAAATAGAGAATATTGAGATGTGGAAGAAGATGAATCCTAATAAACCGGCTATATTATTTCCACGTCCTTGGAATAAGGCTAAAGATTGGGATAATACTGTAAAGGCGTGGGGTGAAATTGTTGATTATTTAGTTGGGTACAATGATCCAACGGTAAAATTATGTGGTAGAAGCTATTATGAAGAATAAGAGGTTTACCTAGTGGAGCGTTACAACTGGACAGACTTTGAGATACCTACTAGATATTCAAATGCTACATTTAAGGATGTAGAGGGTAATGTTTCAGATTCTAAAATAGATGATATAAAAAAATGGGTTGCTGGGGATTGTAAAGGGAATAGCTTATATCTTTACAGCGAGAACCCAGGAACAGGAAAGACAATACTTGGTGTATTAGCTTTAAAGGGTAAGATAGAGAGTGGTAATTGTTCGGGTAAGGCTTTGTTTGTAGATGCGCATAAGTTGTCTTATTATATAAAGTATGAGTATGAAGAAGCGTCTGCTTTGATAACTAAAATGTTACAATCATCTGTTTTGTTGATAGATGATATAGATATAATTCCTATAACTGATACTAAGGTTATAGAGAAATTGAGTTTGGTAATTAGTGATTTCTATAACTATTCTGAAAAGAGTCTTATCATAACCAGCAATTCTGATATTTCTAAGACTGATAAATTTTTAGGAAAGAGGAATTTTAGTAGATTGTTTGAGATGTGTTATTTTTTAGACTTATCCAGTGCTGATGATTATAGGCAGAGATAAAGAGGAGATGCAATTATGCTTTGGGTTGTAGTAATAATATGGCTAACATATGAATTTTTTGGAGAATCTATTAAAGAATTAATAATGGCTATTACAGAATATATAAGAAAAAATTAAAGATTAGGAGGAAACATGAAGAAACAGTGTGGCAATAAGTATTTAACCCTATCCTTTTCAGCTATTAATGGATCGGTTGCTACTTTAGGTAATTGCACGATTCCAATTGAAGAAGGAATGGCATTACTAAAACAGTTTGTTGAATTGGGTGAAAGTAGAGATATATGTGAGTCAAGAATGTGTTGTAATATTTTTAGGGCAATAAAATTTGGATATGTAAAGAGTCTTATTAAATATTGCAATACCTGGGGATGGAAATATTTTTGGTATGATACATTTCGGCTTGGGGAAATCGGATGAGTAATAAGCCTTTATACAATAGTGATATTGAACAAGCTGTATTGAACTATTTTTTGAACTATGGTTCCTGTTTGCATATAGCTAAAGTTTCTGCTGATTGGTTTTATGATCGTAGGAACAGGAGAATCTTTGATATTATTAAGTCTTTACAAGAAAAGGGGGTTGTTGTTGAGCCTTTGATAGTAGTAGAGGCTTTTGAGGCTAAGTATAATGATAGTGAATCGGTGTTGATAAGTATAATAGCGGCTAAAGTTCCTGTGCAGGATATAGAATATAGTGTAGATAAGTTAGAAGATTTCTACAAAAGAAGGGAAGTGTATTTAGCTAGTCAGAAACTTATGGATAGGATTTCTGATTTAACTACTAAAACTCAGGACATTTTAATAGAGTTTGATGCTGGTATTGAAAATGCTGTAAATCAGGATATAAAAGTAGTTAATTCTACAAGTATTGTAGCCATGAGACAGGAATCTTTAGAAGAAAGAAAAAAGGCTAAGATAGTAAAAACTGGTTATAAGGACCTTGATAGGTATATAATTCAGGGGTTTCATAAAGGAAATATTAGTGTGATTGCTGGTAGGCCTGGTATGGGAAAAAGTACTTTGAAGTTAAATATTTTAAGTAAGTTAGGAGTAAATGGTTTTGGGGCTATTGATTTTTGTATGGATGATGATGATGTTGTAGAGTTAGACAGGTTGAATTCAATGAGAACTAGGATACCGTTAAAGGAGATACTTACAAGTAAAGAGTGGGAAGATAATGATCCTAGATATACCAAACTTATGGAAGATGTAGATACTATTAAACATTGGAACATGAGTATTATTCATTTTCCTGGTATTACTATGGCGCAGTCTGTTAATATAATAAGGAAATATAAACGGACAAAGCCATTAGATGTTGTTTTTTATGATTTGTTTGATAATTTATCTGATATAGATTTGGAGAATCCTAATAGAATTAAGAAAAAGCTAAGGGAACTGAAGGATTTTGCTAATATGTTAGATGTGCATATTTGTCTGATTGTGCAGATACGCCGCATGGGTAGGATGAAAAAAATAGAGGATTGGAGACCTACCATGGAAGATTTAAAAGACTCAGGAGCTTTTGAGGAGGTATCTCGTTTGGTGTTATTATTGTTTAGACCTAAATATTATGATAAGCATAATATAAATGATGATATAGAGATAATTATTGCTAAACAGAACAATGGTCCTACAGGATCGGTGTTTTTAGACTTTGATGAGACTATTTTGAGAATGTCAGATAAACAGAGAGAGTTGTATTAATCACATGGTGAATGATACACAAAATAATTACAGGAGGCAAAATGAAAGGTGCAAAAATTGATGAAATAGAGCTTGACAAAAAGTGGGCTGATTATAGTGTATTGCCAACCAAACCCACTTATACCATCCATTGTGTCTGTGCGAATTGCGGACACGCGCAGAAAGTGGAAATACCCAAAGGAGAATGGCTTCCAATAGACCTTTCTACGAAGGTAAGATGCTGTCCAGTTGTGTATCTAAAATATCCTTGTTCAAAATGTGGCTGTGCAGCGTTGCGGAGATAGAAACAGAGAGAGTTGTATTAATTATATAATGAATGGCACTGTGGAGGAAATGATGAGTATGTTGTTTATAATAGGCGGTGTTTTATTGATAATAATTTGCATTATATTTCTAAAATGTATTCATAATAGTGAATATAGGATTAAGGTTAAGTGCAAAAATTGTGGTAAATATTCCAAAATAGAAATACCTAAAGGTAGTTCATTTATTGAATATGAAGAGAGAATAAACAACAAGAAGGTTTGGGCATGTAGTGGTTATAAGCACCATAATATAGAATTCAAACGATTATATTGTAAGTATTGTGGTGTAGCAAGATTAGAGAAAAGTTATTGGTAATATTAACAGGAGGTAAAATGAATGGCGCAACGGTAAAATTAGATTGGATTGGATGCGAGGGGAATGTTATAAAAGAAAGTAAATATGATGTCCAGTCTATTGAAATCAAATACTGTGGGCAACGTATCAAATATGAATTTTGCGAAGGGCGTATTCGTGTAACAGACCAAAACTATGGAGGCGAAATGACTGATATAAAGTTTGAAAAACTAATAAAATGGCTAAATAAAGCAACTGGTGGGAAGATTCAAGAGATAAGATATTTTGTAGATAATAAGCATTGTATAACGCCTTGTCCTTACGGGAAGAAGTCAAAAAATACAGGCAATATATATAAAGTCGGCAGTCCTAGATGTGAAGTATGCAGGCCTTATTACAGGGGAATAGACACCGATCGCCAAGTCGTTTTCTGTTCGCACCCAGAATTGGAGAAGCCGGAGCAATCCACCTATACCGTCCCTTGCGTCTGCGATAATTGTGGGCACGAGCAGGACTCGCCTGAGACTGAAAAGGGAACGCCTATTACAAATGGAACATTATATATCTGCTCTAACTGCGGCTGGGCATCGCTGTGGAGGAAATGATGGATACAAAAACTATATTAAGTGTTTGATTTTTTGTGTAGGTAAAGGGTTGTATTTTCAAAATTGCTTAAAAAACAGGAGACTTATTATGCAAAAACACAAAATAGTTATTGGGTGCATACCGAACACTTTGGAGCTTGAGGTATCTAATTTTTTAATGAAAGAGTTTTCTTTGGAATCGGAATATAAGCTGGTTCCTGCTGATATTGTTAAAAAAGAAGGAGATAAGATTATAAGGGAGGGTTACGATCATTGTGACCATGAGTTTATTATTGTGGAAATACCTAAGGTTTTGGTTAAAAGGATTGAGAGTTCGGTTAATAACTTTATTGACGGTATGATGGCTCAGGATGCTTATACAAGTTGTCTTTTCTTTGATAAAGCTTTGTCTGTTTCAAAGGGTCAAAAGGTTGATGTTAAGGATTCTTTAGATGATTTGGTGCATGATATAGGGCCGGTTAGAGATTTAAATAAGGATAATGATGTTGACTGATTCTGAAATGGAATTTTTAGAAGAAGCTATAGAAAACAGCAGTATTATTGAATTCGACTATACCAAGAAAAATGGAGAGAGTACTCATCGCAGGAAAGGTGAGCCATACGAAATAAAAGGTGGTACTTACCTTTACGTTTGGGATTTGACTAGAGACGCAATAAGAAGCTTTTTACTTGATGGAGTGTCTGACTTAGAAGTAATGGAAGATACGTTCTCCCCTAGATTTTCAGCATTGGAGCTTGAGAGAATTAGTGCTACTTTATAGTTAAGGAAAGCTACAATTTATTTTAAAGAAAGGAAATAATGTACACCAAGATGGATTTTTCTGTTAAAGATTTCACAGTTGATTCAATACCTAACTTACTAACATCAATCATTAAATTTTGTTTAGAAGCAACATTAGACGTATCCCCAGGCGATATTAATGATGCTATGTTGGCTACTTTGAAAAAAGAGTCTAGTTTGGACTATCCAATGGCATTCCCTAATTATGAATCTGAGAATTATATATTCAGGACTTTTAGTTTTGATGAGTTTTATGATGAGACTATTAGTGATGTATTAAAGGAGATTCTTGTTTATGTTAATGATATTGAGTTTGTCCCTGAGAATATATTAGTGTTGCGGGACGATTATCAAATTAAGTTCTATGCAACGTTGATGGCAAGGCCATTACCTCTTTCAAAGATATGTGTTTTAGACGCAGTAGTCTTTGACCCCGATAAGAATTTATGTAGCGTAAAGTTTAAACTGAACACCGTTTAAGCAGAAAGTCAATTTCAATGAAATTCCTAGTGATTGGATCGGCAGGCCCTGTCGGAAATCTTCTAGTAGATTATTTAATCAAAGAAGACCATATTGTAATTGGTGTGGATGATTACTCTAAGTATGGGTCTGTTGAGAGATCTTATGATTCCAATAAAAATTATTATTTCATCCAAGCAGATGTTAATAGTTCTGGTATTTTGTTGGATATGGTAGATGGTTGTGATTATGTGGTTTTATTAGCCAATGAGTCTGGGGGTTCAAATTATGGTTCTTTTGTGAAGAATGAACAGCTTTTTGTGAATGTACTTAATTCTGCTATTTCTGTAACAGATAATGAGTTTTTTAAGAAACTGATTGTTGTTTCTGGGGCTTCTATTTCAGACTTTCAATTTAGTGTTTACACACATATACTTAATGTTGTGGCAGAAGAATTTAATTTGGTGTATTCTTTGATTAGGTTAATGGAATGCAATGATTCTGACATTTGTTTAAATGGGATAGATTTAGTGGATTATATATATGATTCTATTTTCAATGGTAACATAGATTGTGCTGATGTTTGTGTGAATTTAAACTGAAACAAAAGGAGTTAGCGTGGGTGATTATAGTTTAGTAGGTGCTCTTGATAAAATGAAGAAGTTTATAAAGGATGCAGTTAGTCTTGTAGATGAGTTTGAAGAAGGTAATGACGAGTCTGGTGTGTTAATTAGAAAGAAGATGCAGGAAGTAAAAAGTGTAGCTCAAGAAATCAGAACACAAATACAGATTGAGAAGAGAGAAAGAATAGATAAAGAGTAGGAAGAACTATGAGTAAAAGAGGAATTCAAAATAGTAATCCAAGAGCTGTCCTTTCTCGTTTGATAGATATGGGAGAGACAGAATTAGTTCTTGATTTATATGGTTCTAATAAGGAAGAAACTATTAATAAAGAGACAGTAGCTGATCCTTTGGATAATATAAATTCTCTTATAGACCTTGATAAGTTTATTAAAACCGGCCATGGTTGTAGGAAATGTAAGTTATGTTCAGAGCGTAGTAATATAGTATTTGGTATGGGTGATGCTAATTCTAATATTCTATTTGTAGGAGAGGCTCCTGGTGCTGAGGAAGATAGAGTAGGGATGCCTTTTATAGGTCAATCAGGGAAGGTCCTTAAGAAGTTATTTGATGAGGTAGGTATTTCCGAAAGAAAGGATTATTATATAGCCAATACTGTTATGTGTCGCCCACCTGATAACAGAGACCCTGAAAAGGATGAGTTAAAAAACTGTCTGCCTTATTTATTTAAGCAAATAGAACTTATTAAACCTAAGATTATTTGTTGTCTTGGAAAGGTAGCGGCGCAGAATCTATTAGGTACTACTAATAATCTTAAGCAGCTTCGAGGAGTAGTCCATAACTTCAATGATATTCCTGTGGTAGTAACTTATCATCCAGGCTATCTTTTACGGAATTCTAGTGGTAGGAGTGCTGTTGTATCGGACTTAAAGAAGATTCTTAGGATATTGAATTCTGATAAGGATGCTGTGAAAGTAGAGAAGCATTATAAATTAATAACTACTTTAGAAGAGTTAGAGAATACTGTAGAGTATATTTTAAACAACGCTGAGATAATAGCTTTTGATGTAGAGACTACGGGATTGGAATTCTTTTGTAATAAAATTTTAGGTGTAGGTTTATCAATTTCTCCATACTCAGCTTATTATATTCCCATTAAGTATTTCAGTGCTTTGGAAGAGCTTTACAAGAGTCATTTTAGTGATCTAAATTACTTTGACCCAAAGGTTTTTAAGAAACTTATAAGGTCAAAAGAGCATAAGAACAAGTTTATTAAGTATGAGTTAGATGATTTCTGGGGGGATGATAGTAAGAAGGTTTATAACTTGGTTAAGAAACTATTAGAGAGTGGTATTCCTAAGACTGCACATAATGCTAAGTTTGATATAAAATTCCTAAAATATGTAGGTATTAATGTAAAGAACCTAAGGTTTGATTCTATGTTAGCTCATTATTTATTAGATGAGAACAGCAGACATAGCCTTGACGAGCTTAGCGTGTCTTTTGATGATTTGTTAGACTATTCAAGTATTGTAAAAGATATAGGAGGTTCTGGTAAGGAAGTAGCTTTCCACACTGTTCCAGTGGAGATATTGGGAGAGTATTGTATGAAGGATTGTGATTTGTGTTTGAGGCTATCTTATATGTTTAGGGATGAGCTAGAGAAAAAACCTAAATTGTTTAATCTGTTGAGAAAGTTCTATATACCTTTGACAGATATTTTTGTAGATGCTGAAATACAGGGTATTACTGTAGATGTATCTAATACTTTGGAGTTAAAAGAAAGTTTTGAAAAGGAGATGAAGGAGATAAGTGATAAATTAAATATAAGAGCTGGCAAAGAAATAAATATAGCTTCTAATAAGCAAAAAGGGTGGTTATTATTTGAGAAATTAGGATTGCCTATTTTAGCTAAGACTCCTTCGGGGAATCCTAAGGTAGATAATGAAGTGCTTTTGAATCTGAGAGATAATCACAAAAGTGGAGTAGCTGGTTTTTTATTAAGATATGCTTTTTTAGCTAAGATGGTTAGTACTTATCTTAATAATTTTCTTAATATGAGAGATGTTAATAATAGAATACATTCATCTTATAAGCTTCATGGAACAGAGACAGGGAGGCTTAGTTCGGCTGGTCCTAATCTGCAGAATATACCAAGAGATAAGCGTATAAAGTCATTGTTAGTAGCTTCTCCTGGCAGGACTTTGATAGTAACTGATTACAGTCAAATGGAGCTAAGGGTGCTTGCTTGGTATTCTAAAGATAAAAAGATGTTAGATTGTTATGAACAGGGTATAGATATACATAAGTTGACAGCATCGTCTATTTTCAGTGTTCCTTATGAGGAGGTTACAAAAGCTCAAAGGCAGATTAGTAAGACAACTAATTTTGCTATTGTATATGGTTCGGGCGCAGAAGGTCTTATGAATACGCTCAACACTGATTCTAAGTTTGAAGAGAGTGGGTTTAATATAACACAGGATGAGGCACAGCAGTTTCTTAATATTTACTTTAAGACATACACTGGTGTTGCAGATTGGATTTCTTTTGTTTATGAAGGGGCTTTGGAGAGTGGGTTTGTGGAGAATGTATTTGGTAGGAGAAGAAGATTTCCCCAATTTATGGACAGGGGTTTATCTAATTACGAACAGGCGGAGCTAAGAAGAAAGGCAGCTAATAGTGTAATACAGGGGACGGCTAGTGATATTTGTAACTTTGCTACAATTAGGTGTGTGAACTATCTTAAGGAGAACGGTTTTGATAAGAAGGCTGTTTTTATTGTGAATGTTCATGATGCTGTTATATTTGATGTAGATGAGGATTTTGTTGATGAGATAAAGGAGCCTATTAGGGAAATATTAGAAAGAACAATAGAACCTGTGGATGTACCGATGAAGGTAGATTTAGAAATAAGTAAAACTTTGTATTTAGATTAGAGAGGTTGAAAAATGGGAATTAATGTGTTGAGTTTATTTGATGGAATAAGTTGTGGACAAGTAGCACTTAATAGGGCTGGGATTAAATATGATAATTATTATGCAAGTGAGATATATAAATATGCTATTAAAGTTACTCAGGTTAATTATCCAAACACTATTCAGTTAGGTAATATAACTAAAATAAGTGGAGATAGTCTACCTAATATAGACTTATTGTTTGGTGGTAGTCCATGCCAGGGGTTTAGTTTTGCAGGAAAGCAATTAAATTTTGATGATCCAAGAAGTAAATTGTTTTTTGAGTTTACAAGAATATTCAACGAATGCAAACCAACCTATTGGTTGTTTGAAAACAGTAGAATGAAAAAAGAATATCAAGCTATAATTTCAAAGTATTTAGGAACCGAACCAGTGAAAATAAATTCATCTTTGGTATCTGCACAGAATAGGGAAAGATTATACTGGACAAATATTCCAAATTTAGAGCAACCATCCGATAAGAAGATAATGCTAAAGGATATTATTGGAGAATACGATGGGATTTGGGTCTATCCAAGAGGGTACAATAAAGGAGGAGTTCAATCTTATAAAGGAAAATCCCCAACAATTACAACATCGAGTTGGCAACATAATTTTTTAATTAGTTTAAATGGAGTAAATCGTAAATTTACGGTTTCTGAGGTTGAGCAGTTACAAACTCTTCCAGTAAATTATACTAATTGTGGAATTTCCGACAATCAAAGATATAAAATTATTGGAAATGGGTGGAATGTTGACACAATTGTACATATTTTTCAGGGGATAAGATGAATAAAAAGGAAATTAATAGAAGAAAAGCCATACTTAGGCGTTTAGCTAGAAAGTATGGCGATTTTAGAATTATGTTTAAAGATTCAAATTGGTTTGAAGAAGAAGCAGATGGGGGTGACTGTATAGCTTGTTTTTTACTAGAAGAAAAAAGACATATTATATTAAATAGTAGTAATATAGTTGAGTATTCTTTAGAGAGATATAAAGTAGCCGTATTACATGAAGTAGGGCATCTTAAAAATTATAAATATAAATCTGCTTGTATGCGTTGGGAAGTTGATGCAGAGAGATTTGTATATGAAAAAATTAAAGAGATGAAAGATCCAATTTTATTTTGTGAAGCAGTTCATCATTTACAGGATTTTAAATATTCACCTTGGAAAGAACATAGAAAAGCCTATAAACATATAAGAAATTTTCCTGAGAAATATAGTTTTGACCAAAACGAATAGGAGCACTATGAGAAATCTTTTAGTAATTGACAGTGACAATCTAGCTTACAGGAATTATTTTACTCATTTAAATCTACACACGGCTAGTGGATTGGGGTCTGGATTAGTGCATGGGTTTATGCGTTCAATCTATAAGTTTATTCGTAGTGATAAATATGATGAAATAGTTTTTGTATGGGATACAGGTGAAGAGTCTTTCAGGCATAAGTTATACCCTCTGTATAAAAAGAATAGGAAGAAAAGAGAGGGCTTCAATTATAATAGTTTTGGGATGCAGAGAGAGCATTTGATAAAACTTCTATCGTTTATAGGATTTAAGCAGTATAAGGGATTTGGATATGAAGCTGATGATGTTATTGCAGCATTGGCTGTAAAAGCGTCTAAAGAGATTGAGTTTTTAGGGTTGAGTAGTGGACCCTATAACGTTATTATTTGTTCAGGAGACCATGACTTTTTTCAGTTGTTAGATACTAATATTAAGATGTTGAAACATACTAAAGAAGGGTATGTGCTTTATGGTGAGAATAATCTTAAGAAGGATATAGGTGTTACTCCAGCTATGTGTGTATT
>Ga0307928_10003887_pt1 | contig 11379 bp, 19 predicted proteins | sample AceLakmetagen232_FD_201815 | JGI IMG/M metagenome (GOLD analysis project Ga0307928, IMG submission 201815) | Saline water microbial communities from Ace Lake, Antarctica - #232 | ecosystem: Environmental > Aquatic > Non-marine Saline and Alkaline > Saline | place: Antarctica: Ace Lake...
ACGAGCTAATAGTTGTTGGTTGGGCGGTGCGGTGGCTTGTCGGAACTAGATGCGGGAGATGGTACCTTAGCTGAATGGCTGTGCAAGACAGCCACTTGCCACGATTACCGACTTGTAGGCCTAACATCTTGCCCGCACCACCCAGTCAATAATTGTTGGTTGATAAAGCGGGTAGCCTATCTACTAGCCATAATTCTAGTTACGGCGGCTTCACCAACTGAGGAAGACAGTTGGCCCGCTCTACTAGCCAACAAAAGACTTGTTGGTTGACGTTGGTCGGGGGGTAACTGGGGCTAGCTGAAATGCGTTATTAAAATTGTCCTGATATAGCCCCCCGCCCATCTTGAGCCAATAAAAGAATGGCAAGCACATTAACTTAAGGAGGAGGAGATGTTGAAGCAGCTGCTTGTTGTAGTCGCTGTGTTCTTGCTCGCTCTTAGCCCGTTTATCCTGCTTGGACTAAAGGGCAGGAAAGACAAGGGCGAAGTAACCGACTACAAAACCACAACCTGGTACTAGGAGGAGGGAGATGAGAGAAGAAACTAGGGCTGAGTACGAACGGTTCCTTGACAGGCTGGAAGAGCTACAGGCGAAGAGGGTGAAGGTTGATGTCATCCTACGAATAGTCAGTGGACAACTTCCAGACTCTGAAAAGGAGCTAATTCTACGGATGAAGATGATGAGTGGGCAGGAGGTGCCAAGTGGAGGAGAAAGATGTCAAGAAGCTCAAGAGGGTGTGGGCGAAGGAACGGAAGAGCCTCAAGGCGGAGATTCGCAGAATCCGCAGACTCCAGAAGGCTCAGGAGAAGGAGGTACTGGTTGCTGACCGTATCTGTGCGATTGTCCGGGACTCGGTTGGGGAAATACCACCTATCGCTGTCCCCACGCTCCCGGTAATAGAGCATCTTCACGATGAGGTTGCTCTGCTGGTTCTGTCGGACTGTCATATCGGTAAGAAGACCAAGAGCTACAATCCCAGGGTGTTCGTCAAACGCTTGCGGAGTCTCGAAGCCTCGATGCTCTCTATCGTTACATCGCTGAGGAGTATTAGGCCGATTCGCAAGCTGGTACTGGTTTTTAACGGTGACGTAGTAGATTCAACCTCGATTTATCCCGGCCAAGCAATGGACGGGGTGTCGATGCCGACAATTGACCAAATCTTCACCGTTGGAGTACCAGAACTGACGAGTTTCCTGCTGTTCTGTCTGGCTAATTTCGAGGAAGTGGAGGTCTATTGCCAGAGGGGAAATCACGGAAGATTGTATCAGGCCAAGTGGGTAGTCTCTAAGGGTACGAACTGGGATGTAGTGTTGTACAAGGCTCTTGAAGTAGCTACCAGAGGGCAGGAGCGGCTCACCTGGCACATCAATCCCCTGGAGTGGAAGTCTATGTTCAAGGTACTGGGACACGGCTTCCTCGCCTGTCACGGGGATATGATTAGGCAATATTACAATTTGCCTTTTTATGGATTAGTCAGGCAGTCAACTAGGTGGCAGTCAGCGTACAGGAAGCGAATCAAACTTGACTACTTCCTGTTCTCGCACTTCCACAGCGCCTGTGCTGGCTTGAGGTTCAACCAGGTCGAGGTTTTCGTCAACGGGTCTTTCATCACTGATGATACCTTCGGCGAGGAGCAAATCGGAGTAAGTTCAACTCCTGAGCAAATCTTCATAGGCGTACACCCGAAATTCGGTGTGTCATGGAGATATGTTCTCGACTTGACCAAGTAGGAGAGGAGAGGGGCGGCCTTAGCTCTTGGGTTAAGGCCTCTCTTGGAGACAGCAATTCCGGGCGGTCTTGCTGTTTCCGAAAGGGGCACAAGATGATAAGCAAGGAGAATACTAAATATTGCGATAGATGTAGAATTAGGGTAGGCAAGCCGTTCTTTGTCGAGCCCAAGTACAAAGTTTGGAAGTTCGATAACTGGAAATTTAAACTATGCCTTCCTTGCTTCAAAGATATAAAAGGCGTAAAAAGCGAAAAAGACTTTTCTGTTACAGATAGAAGTAGCGGATGGTATACAAAAGATGCTCGTACCAGGAGGCATAGAGTTAAAAGTTAAAAAGGTTAAGATGAAGGATCTCTACTTAGGGCTAGGCCAAGGAATAGATCTAAAGCTTGCGCATGTCTATGCGGCAGCCCTTAGAAAGAGCGACAAGGACTACTTTGCACCCTTGGACTGTATAAAGAAAAAGGATGGAAGATATGAAGTCAAAGAGGGACACCACCGCTTCGTTGCGTATCTTTCACTAGGATACAAGCGTGCTTGGATATGCTACTACGAAGAAAAGGTTGACCTTTGAAGAAATTTATGCTATAATTTATGTAGAATCTAATATGGAAAAAACTAATAACGAAACTTTCAAAACAAAGGATTTATATCTCGCAGCAGTACTGAAAACCCTCGGACATAAAGTTATCTCACTAGGAAGCGAGCCAAATAGACTAGTAAAATATTTCACCTTTGATAGCCTAGCGGCGGTAGAAGACGATATTAATAAGTTTTGGAGCAACGAGTTGCGGGTTATGGCGAAAGACCTATACGACAATATAAAAGCTCTTAAGGACTGGCTAAGGGCCGTAAACACCGAAACTTGAACTAGGGACAACATAAAATACACCACAAAGTTTTTATTAAGATTAGGAGTTGGAGATGCTGAGAGAGAAAATTAATAACATCCTAGGAGGATAAGGGGGGAGGTGTAACATATGCCAGAAACAGATATTCACGATGTTCACATAGTTACTTATGTTTGCAGTCGCTGCGGTCAGGAGTTTTCAGAGGATGTGAAGAAAAGCACAAATTTTGAACTACTGGTTTGCACCAAATGCGGAAATGATGGGGACTTTAGACTTAGGAATATTAGCGTAAGGAAAGAAGCTAGAGGGAGGTGAATCAAATTGTCAGAAAAACTAACTAGAAAATTGAAAGATTACGTCTGGGAGCTGGATGGCAAAAAGGTATCAGTCCTTAAGAGGAGAACTACAGAGAAGTTTACCTTCGACAAGGTGCGACTGATGTCCTTTACGAAGTTTGCTATTACCTGTCTAGATAAGATGAGAATAGAAGAAAGCAAAACGCTACGAGCAAGAATCAGAAAAATAAAAGAAACACATAGAAAGGCAGGACAGCAGCAGCGACTAATAAAATCATGATTGAATTTAAGATTGAACTCACCAACGTAACAAAACAGACACTAGGATTCAACCTATCCTACGAAGAAGGAACAGCCATTAAACTTACATTACCAGTCAAGGTATTTACTGACTTCGCTATCGGACTTGGAGCACTTGTTTGGACAGACGAAGAATTGACAAACGAGCAGCTAAAGACGCTATGGAAATTAAAAGTAAACGTCTTTGACGGATCGGAAAGAGTTTCTTCCATATTCGTAAAATACAAGGATAGAATGGCCCTCATCATGGAAAAATAAGGTGACTACTGCTATTACTGAATCGACCACAAGCCTATTTAAAGGCGTGCAATCCGTAGTCAGGGGATACAGCGCCCTCATCAAACAGATAAGTAAGCTAGAGGACGAGCAGATTATCGAGCTTTACTTCTACCTTGATGAGATTGGCTCCCTTAACTGGAGAGCTAAGTGTGCTTGCCTTTGGGAAGCTTTTCAAAGGTTAAAGGGTAGAAAACCCACCTGTACACAAAAAGATGTTTCTAACCTGGGCAAAGAGTTTCACCTTGCTTCACCTACTGTTTACCAGTATATATCGGTTTGGGATACCTTTTTCGCTGATTGTAATATATTAGAGTGGAAAATCAACGAGTACAGCTTCTTTAGACTGGCCCTAAGCGCACCAGACCCAATTGAGGCGCTACAACAGGCAGAAGAGAAGAGAATAGCTAATAGGAACTACACTTTAGGAGATTTCAAAAGAGATGTTATCAGGAGAAAAAGAGAGCAAAAGCTGGATAGTGCTATATTACCAGATTTAGAAAATAATAAGCAGGTTATTCACGGAGATGCCCTAGAGATTCTACCCAAATTAGACTCGGACCTTGTAAATTGTATCATCACCGACCCACCATACTTTCTAACTTCGGAAGAGATGACTTCGGGAAGCAGAGAAGGCAAGGGGGAGTGGGACGTAGCCAAAAACTACGAAGAGGTACACGAGTTTAATTTTGCCTGGCTCACGGAAGCCCACAGAATACTAAAAGATGACGGGTCAATCTTTGTCATGGGAAGCCTTCATAACATCTTCAATATTGGACATATTATGAAGATTTTAGATTTTTATATTATCAGAGATATTATCTGGGAGAAGCCCTTTACACAACGGCAGCCAGCCAACCGACTTGTACCAGCTCACGAAACAATCATCTGGGCTAGGAAGGGCAGGTCCCATACTTGTAACTTGGACGAGATAGAAAGAGATATTTGGAAGATACAAGGGAAGCACAAGTTTGGACACCCAACAGAAAAACCAGAGGAATTACTCTCTAAGATCGTTTCTATGGCAACAAACCCAGGTGACCTAATACTAGATTGCTTTGCGGGGTCAGGAACGACCTTAGCAGTAGCTAAGCAGCTCAAACGAGGCTATCTAGGCATAGAGCTAGATGACAAGTATTACGACCTCATCCTCTCCCGACTACAGGGAGAGGCAGATAAAGAGGTTTAGAAAGTTTGAAGACACCATAGGTATCTGGCTAGACGCGTTCTACAAAAAGCGAGGAGCTACTAAAGTTGTACGAATAGAGGGACCAGCTAACAAGGACTACGATAAGCTGGTAACTAGACCAGATAGAATTTGGAAAGTCGAGGAGAAAGCAAGAAGCTGGATTTGGAACGATTTCCTTGTTGAGATAATACAGGATACCGCCACAGATGCGCCAGGTTGGATTTACACAAGCAGGTGCGATGTTATTGTTTACGCAATGGCGAGGGGTCTGCAGGCAATAAAACCAGAAAAGGTGTGGGTCATCAAGTTCAACCCACTAAAGGAATTTATACTTAAACACCTTGATAAATTCCCAGATCGGATAAGCGATAAGGGGTGGGGGACAACCTTGAACAAGTGTATCCCTTGGTACACAATCGAAGCCAACAAGCTTGGTTATAGAGCTTATTAACCACTTGACAATCCGCCTTTAATTTGATATAATGTCTATTGTAGTAAGCAGAAACTACTATGGGAGAAAATAACAAAAAAAGAAAACCCGACTACTTAGAATTGCCAGCACTGATAGCCTTTCAAGAGGAGAGGGTTGTTAGGGCGAGAGAAGAAGTTAATCTCAAGAAACTAGAAAATTCAGTTAAGAGAGCTAAAAAAATCCTCCAATCAGCGGCCCTAAAGAACCTAAATTACCAACAACAGCTAGCTAGGGTGACTATATCTATGGAGAGTAGTGAAGCAGAGTTAATCGCGTTAGAAACGGATTTAAAGCTAGCAGAGATAGAGTTTAACCGCTTATCAAATACTTTCTTGGCTGAGAGAAAGCAAATTTCGTATAAAATAGCCGAGATGAGCCATCTAGAATAATTATGACTAACGAAGTTTTAGGACTACTGCTGATAACACCGATCGTTTGGTTAAGTATGACCGTACTATTACTTCACTTGCGCCGAGCGAACGGGTATCCGCTAGATGACGTTGAGATGGCTAGTGCTGTTCTCACAACAGGTACTGTAATACTAGCTCTATGGGGAGTGTATGTGCTTTCTCAATAAGGAGGTGATTTATATGCAGAAGAAAATAAACGTTTACGGAAATTGCGGGCTAGATCCTAAGGTAGAATTAGATCTACTAGAAAAGTGCGAAGACCTAGTAGAAGCTATCGTAAAGAAAATTAAGTTTGGGTACAACGACCAGGGGGAGTTACTTGTAAAGATTAGCACAGCAAGGGGGTACGAATTTAGTTTTTACCTAGATGCGGAGAAAACAATTAATCGGAAGGAGGTAACAAGCTGTGAATAAAATGCCAAGAATGTCTTGGAGTTTCTATCAAATTTGGAACGAGTCCCTCGAACAGAGGGAAAGCAGAAAGCCGTATAAAAGAAAGAATCTATGGGCCTCGGAGCTTGGAAAAGCCCCGATTGACCTATTCCTAAAGATGAATGGGGTCGCTCCCAGCAACCCGTTCGATCCTCGCACGCTAAGAAAGTTTGAGGCTGGCAACATCTGGGAGTGGATTGTTGGGCTTGTTTTAAAGCGGGCTGGAGTCTTTAAGGGGGAGCAGGGGTGGGTTTCTTACCAGTACCCAGGGCTTCTCGAGGTAACAGGAAAGCTGGACTTTCTAGCTGGTGGTAAACCAGATTGGGAGGAATCCCGCAAAAGGATAGAGGAGCTTGAACTTCCTCCATTCCTTATCAAAGCCTCCAACGATATTATTAACCACTTCAAAAACAACTACCCAGAGGGGCTAAATACTATTGTTCTCGAGGTAAAAAGCTGCTCGGCGTTCATGTTCGAAAGATACCTTAAAAGCCGACAGGCCAGTTCCAATCACAGAGTTCAAAGCTTCCACTATATAAAAGCAAAAGATATGAAAGAGGCCCACATCGTCTACATCTCTAAAGACGATGCTAGGATGTTGGAGCTTGGTATCACCAACCCATCGTATGTAGAGAACGAATATAAGGCACTAATCGAGGAGATGACCCACTACATCGAAGCCAACGAGCGGCCTCCTCTGGAAAAGGTAACTGTATTCGATGAGGAATTCGGCAGGTTCTCTGTAAACTGGAGAGTTAAATACTCCGGCTATCTCAAGATGCTTTATGGATTCGAAAACCAAAGCGTAGTTGATGAGATATTTGGCAAGCAGGTTGCCAAGTGGAATAGAGTTCTAAATAGATGCGTTGAGGGCAAGAAGATGACCAAGCTAAATCTTGAGGTCATCGGCGATGTTAAAAGAGAGTTTAAGGATTTCGATGAGCTTGTTGAGAAAGAAAGAGAGCGTAGGAAGATATTGGTAAAGAGCGAGAATGAGAACGACACAATACCAGTCAAAGCATCCACAGCCAAAAGCAAGGCAAGAATTACTAAGTCGAAGAAGTCAAAGTCGTCAGGGGGTGATAAAGATGCCTAAAACAGAATTTGGAACAGATCCAGACCTTCCTAAAAGCGGAGGTATGTATGTCAAGCTAAAGGCCAAGGGAGATAAGTTGAAGTTTCGTATAGCAGGAACTCCTTACTACCATGTGGATCACTGGATTGAGGAAAAGGGTAAGCGAAAAAAGATTGAATGTGCCAAATACAATTCGGAAGGGAATGCGGCAGATTGTGAGTATTGTGATCAGCACAAGGAGGCTGTAGCTGCTGGAAATAAGGAACTAGCTGATAGCGTCCGGCCAGTTACAACCTTTATGTACCCAATCCTTAACAGGGATACTGGGGAGGCGGCCATCTTCCAGTTCACCGCAAAGGGTATCCACTACGACATCAACGGCTATGCTAAAGAGGGGGTAGATGTCTTTGCCTGTGATTGGCTAGTAGAAAGAACTGAGGAGCCAGGTAGCGGATATTACAATGTAAAGCGGCTTGGAGAAGATAAGCTATCCGCAGAAGAGCAGGAAGAGTTGGATAGGGCGAAGGGATTCAATCTTGAAGGGAAGGCATCCTCGTCAATAAAAGAAACAGAGGAGGACGAGGAGGAACCAGGGAACGGAGATATTGACGGAAACGAGGATGTCCCAGCAGAAGATATGCCCTTCTGAGAGGTGATATACTAGTTTGGTGGGGAGGGAAGTTTGGTCACCCCCTTTCGGCCCTCCCCCCTAAGCTCGAGAATATTGATGATTGACAAAATAAAGAAACCTTATTAGAATAATACTATGCTGGAGTATCCAAACACCTTCCCTTTCCCAAACGAAATTATAAACGGCTGGAACGCAAGACTAAAAGGCTCAGAGTTGAAGCTTTTACTTGTGGTAGTCAGGCAAACGCTTGGCTGGGTTATAGATCAGGAAACAGGAATGAGGAAAGAAGAGGATTGGATAACATATAACCAACTAAGGGAGAAAACAGGACTTTCTACACAACCGCTATCTTCTGCTATTGATTCTCTTGTTGGGTATGAGCTGATTCAAGTTAGATCCCTAGATGGCCGCCTTCTAGATACCCCGTATAAGAGACAATTAGAGGGAAGAAGACGGGGAAGTTTTATTTACAGACTTAATCTCACTGTTTTGAAAACTTCGTCTCACTACTTTGAAAATAAAAGTAGTACTGTTTTGAAAACTAAAAACAACAAAATAAACAGTATACAAAATAAAACATTACAAAATATATATACCGCTTATAAGGAAAAAATTAACAATCGCTCTCGTTTAACTGGGGCCGCCAAAAGAAAGATAGTTACCCGCCTCGAAACTTATTCTGAGAAGGAGCTTTTGAAGGCGATTGATAATTTTTCAAAAGATTATTGGTGGGTAGAAAAGAACGCCCATCGAGGGATAGCTTGGTTCTTTCACACCGATGATCGTATTGAGGGGTTTATCCATATGAAGCCGAGAAGTGGAAAGGACACCCATAAAGACTGGAACCAGCCAAAGGAAGGAAAATATGAAAAATACAAAAAGTAAACAGCCTTGGAGGATGATGGACAGAGATAAGTGGGAGGAGGCAGTAAGCTTGCCACCAGTGTTCCTTGGGCTGGAGCCTTTGGAGTGGAAGAATAAACTATTCATCGGGCCAGCAGGGTCGGGCAAGAGCTACAAAGCGGCTCGCATGCTGCAATCCCGCTATGACGTTGGAGAAAGGCTTCCTGTTTGGGTGAATATTCCAAGGATGCTGTTTGATCTCAGAAGAGAGTTTGATAACGAGGTTGTCGGCAGAATTCTAAGAAAAGACCATGTTGTTTTGGATGACTTGGGAGCCGAACACACGACAGATTGGGTAACTGAAACAATCTACATAATCGTCAACCACCTATGGGAGCACAATAAAAATCTTATTGTTACCAGCAGCTTAGATGTTCCAGAAATTGCCGAGAGGTTTGGAGATAGGTTGGCTAGTAGAATTCTTAGCATCTGCGAGGTTGAAAGAACCGAAGAAAAAGATTTTAGACTAGAAGAAGGTGGTAACTGATGGATTATAACAAATTCCTAAATAAAGTTATAGACAATGGTATCGCTGCCGCCAAAAAGGACTACACGCACAAAGATCAGGCAGCACTTTTGCGTGGTTCTATCGCCGGGTTTGAAGCTTGCCGAGGTAAGACAGCTGCCGAGCTTGCTGAGATTTTGAAGGAAGCAAAGGAAGATTCCTTTAGAGCCTACTTGAAGCGACCAGATTTGACCGATGAAGAGCTGGAAGAGTCTTGGGAAACAAGGAGGTTACCTACATCCACACCATATTAAGAATTTTGCAGAGTATCCTGAGTTAAGATTTGCAATTGATAACGGAATTACTTTTCGTAAAGGTTGTCATGAAGAGTTTCATAAGATTTACGGTAGGACACACAATACTAGAGAGCAATTAGATGAATTCTTGAAAGGAGGATAAGAAAATTTTTGGCGAAATACAATACGACCCAATCAGCGACTCTTTTAGATGTGAGATTTGTGGCAGGTGGTTTAAGGGACTTGGATACCATATCGCTAGACATCACAAAATAACTGTGAGAGAATACAACAAGATGTTTGGGTTTGATTTGAATACTACCTTCTTATCCAAGAACTACAGAGAGAAAAAGAGAAAAAAGATAATTGAAACCAAGGCATATAAGAATCTGGAAAAGGGAAAAGCGCATAGGTTTAAAGCTGGTGAGGGGCCGAAAGACCCCCACTACAAGAGAAGCGAACAAACCAAGAAACGTCTGAGAGTGTTAAGAACAAAGAAACATGCCAAAGGAAGCTAAAAAATATAAAACAAAAGACTTTTACCTCGCTGCTTTCTTCCTCGCCAACGGAATTGAATTTGAAGTTGCGGATGCCGGAAACAATACAAAGTATTTTGTATTCACCGACTTCCAAGACAGGGATGTTCTGATTGGCAGCTTCTACAAGTCAGACCTTATCCAGAAATATATCACCGCTATAAAAACAGCTAAGAGAAGGATGTATGCCACCGCTCCTCCAGTCGTTTATGAGAGGGAAGAAAAAGTTAGAAAAATAAAGTGAACAAGCTAGAAAAATCTATCAGAGAAATTCAGAAGAAGTATGGCAAGGAGGTAATAGGTTTAGTTAAGGATTTGAAAAGGGTTGAGCTAGAAAGAATCTCTACGGGTTCGCCTTACCTTGACTGGGCAATCGGCGGGGGTTGGCCTCGTGGTAGAACTGTTGAGCTTTACGGCCCCTACTCCTCTGGCAAAACTCTTATTGCTCTAAGAACAATTATCTCTGCTCAAAAGCAGGGGCTGAACTGCGTATTTATAGATGCTGAACGGTGTGTTTCTGGTGATACAGAAATATTCAGCCCTTTAACAGGAGAAGTTCGGACTATTAAAGACATAGTAAAAGATAGGGGAATTTACAAGAAGTTCCAAACCTACAAAGTCGTTACTCTACACAAAAACAGCAAACTAGGAACAGGACATATTGTGGGTGGGCGAGCATTGCCAAAAGAGGTTGGATTGTGTTTTGAAACTAAATTAGGAAGAGTAATCAAAACAACTAAGGAACATAAGCTACTTACATTTGCGGGTTGGAAAGAAGCAAAGGATATAACCACTGAGGATTATTTAGCTACTCCTAAAAGATTTGATTATTTTGGAGAAAAAAGGAAAATCAGTAAAGCAAAGTTGTTGGGATATATGCTTGGGGACGGGTCGTTACCATCCAAAGGTTCTCTAACCTTCTCCTCTATTGATAAGAGTATTATCGACGATTTTGCTGTAGTGGTCCAGAATTTGGGTGGGGAATTGAAACATGATAGCGGACCTCGTTGGAGACTAACTGAATACCCTAGAGGAGGTAAGACACAGGAAACCCAAGCACAGCATCTTTTTTCGGAATGGGGACTACGGGGAAAGAAAAGTAACGAAAAGTTTATTCCCGAGGAGGTTTTTGAAAGTTGGGATAAAAAAAGCGTAGCGGCACTACTCCAGGCACTGTGGATGACTGATGGAACGATTGTTTCAAATAGGCTTAGTTTATCTTACACGACCACCTCCAAACTTCTTGCCAAACAAATAGAGCACCTTTTACTCAGATTTGGACTTGTAGCTACATGGGATGTGGGAACCGATAAAAGAAAGTCTACTTACTTCAACAACTATCGCTTAACTTTGAATGGGTTAACAAAAGCTAAAACTTTCCAAAAGGAAATTGGGTTACTTGGAAATAAGAAAACCCTTTTGGACAAAAAGATTTCCTCTGTCAAAAACTACAAAAGATACTATGGAGAGCTTTTACCTACATACAAGCCCCTTACAGGTGATTATAGACATATAGGTTCTTTTGTAAATAATAGCGA
>Ga0307928_10003888_pt1 | contig 11379 bp, 14 predicted proteins | sample AceLakmetagen232_FD_201815 | JGI IMG/M metagenome (GOLD analysis project Ga0307928, IMG submission 201815) | Saline water microbial communities from Ace Lake, Antarctica - #232 | ecosystem: Environmental > Aquatic > Non-marine Saline and Alkaline > Saline | place: Antarctica: Ace Lake...
AGAGGAAATAACGAATGACATACACTGCATTCCCCAACACATTTCATAATGATAAATGGGTCTTGACATTTAGTAATATACCGAATGTCAAAGACCTTGATGATATGAAATATTTTCAGAACTATATTAAAAGTTTAGTGTTGCCCGATTACAATATGGGGAACATTGCCTCTATTGGTCCGTTGGGGATTCAAGTGAATCATCCGCAAGCTGGTCAGAAAAGAAATACTGAATTGAGTCAGTTACAAATAGAATTTAAAGTTTCTGAAGATTTTGTAAATTATTTGACTTTTTTCAAATGGATGATGGAACTGAAATATGGACGACTTGAAGATGGAAATTATGAAGGCAAGATTAGAGAATTTAATATTAAAAGAGCTGTTCTTAGTTTATTAGATAATCAAAAACGAACGGTTGCTAATATTACGTTTACAAAATTATTTTTGTTAAATTTGAGTTCTATACAATTGACAATGGGTGCTTCTGATGAAGTATCATTTACATGTAATTTAAATTATGAAGAAATTAGTTATGAATTTAAAGACCCATCACTTGGTGGCTCTAATCCAACACAACCTACTCTTATTGACCCATGTGGGACAAGTGGTATGCCACTCACAACAACATCAGCAGATTGGGAGATATAATGGCTTATAAGATTCAAGTTTCGCCTTATGATGATTTTTCTGAGTTGGTATATAATAAAATTGTTGAAGAGGTTACTTATGATGTTATAACGTATGGGTTAGAACCAAACACACTTTATTACTGGAGAGTTAAAAGTATAAATACTATTACTGGGAAAGAAAGTGTGTGGAGTAGTTCATGTTCATTTCGTACACGTGCTGCGGATGTTTTAATTGACCAAGGTGGTGCTAACGATGATGAAAATATAATTGTTTTTGAACCGGGGAATAATGTTATAGGGACATGTTTTGCTCCAACTGGCATTATATCAGAAAAGTTATGTCCAGTAATTACTTCTGGATGTGGGTGTTCAGCAACACCAATTGAAACCGTTGTTGGTGGAGATACATTAGGTCAAGGAATGTGTGGACAAAGTTGTTCACAATTATTATAATTTGAAAAGGTGGAAAGTTTATGAAGAAAGCGTTAATTACAGGCATAACAGGACAATCGGGAAGTTATCTTGCTGAGTTTTTATTGATTAAGGGATATGAAGTTCATGGTATTATAAGGCGTAGTTCGTCTTTTAATACTCAACGTATTGACCATTTGTACCAAGACCCACACATAAAGAATAGAACATTGTTCTTACATTATGGTGATATGACAGATGGTAATGTCATAAATCAATTAATATCATCTATTCAACCAGATGAAATTTATAATCTTGCAGCACAATCACATGTTGGGGTATCGTTTAAGATTCCTGAATATACCGCTGATGTTGACGGACTTGGGACATTACGAATACTTGAAGCAATTAAAAACCATGCTCCTAATGCCAGATTATATCAGGCTTCTACGAGTGAGTTGTATGGTAAAGTGGTAGAGACTCCTCAAAGTGAGACTACACCTTTTTATCCACGGTCACCGTATGGTGTTGCAAAATTATATGGTTTCTGGATGATTAAAAATTATCGTGAAGCATATAACATACATGCAAGTAATGGTATTCTCTTTAATCATGAGTCACCAAGACGTGGAGAAACATTTGTTACACGTAAAATTACAGTGGCATTGAATAAGATATTTAATGGAAAACAGGAATGTCTTTATCTTGGAAATCTTGACGCTAAAAGAGATTGGGGATTTGCTCCTGATTTTGTTGAGGCGATGTGGTTAATGTTGCAGCAAGAAAAACCAGATGATTATGTTATCGCCACAGGTGAGACACATAGTGTTCGTGAAATGGTTGAGGAGTGTTGCAAACATCTTATGATTGAAATTGGATGGAGAGGTGAAGGTAAAAATGAAGTTGGGTATGATAAAAATAGTGATGTTGAATTTGTAAAGATTGACCCCGAATATTATAGACCGACTGAAGTTGACATATTGTTGGGTGACCCAAGAAAAGCAATATTGACATTAGATTGGGAACCAAAGACAAGATTTAAAGAATTAGTTAAAATAATGATGGAAGCTGATTCTGATGTATAAATAATTGAAATTGAAAAATGTTAGGAGATAGAATGGAATTTTTAAAAATAAAGCTATTAGCTGATAAGAAAGTGGTACAAGAAACTACTAACCGTATAGGAATAGCAAATAAACGTAAGAAAATACTTTATCCAAGTTGTTATATTTACGAAAAAGATGGTGAAACATATCTTGTTCATTTCAAACAACTATTTGCAATTAGAGACAATGGTTATGACAATGTGTGTGCTGAAGATATAAAAAGACGGAATGCTGTAGCCTTCTGTTTAAAAAACTGGGGGTTGATTGAAGTTGATGATGAAGATATAGAACCTCATGATGTATTTGTATTTGTGTTAAGACATGAATTTAAACATGAATGGAAAATATATCACAAGGTAAATCTTTTTACATTAAATAGTTAAAAAATATATAAATACTTACATCTGGAGAAATATTTTGAATAAAGATGATTATAAATATAACGTTGATGATGTTGAAGACTTCGATGAGTTTGAAGAATTTTACGGATTTGATAATGAGATTGATGAAGATGGTGAACCAAAAGAACTTGATTTTGGATAATATAAATTAAAATAAAAATAGGAGACTTAAACTATGGATTTTCTTAACTATTTAAGTAAATATGAAAAAGAAAACGTTTCTAATACAATAAAACTTGTAAAAGAAAATAATGAAAAATTAAATTGTGTGTTGAAAGAAGCATTTGATACACCATTTTCAACAAAGACTGAAGCGAAACTTCGTGTTTCTACAGACTTCACTAATATTAAAACAGCACCAAAGAGTGTTGATGTGGCATATGTTACAGAAAATATGGACTCTATTATTAAAAAGATTGATAAACTTGACGAAGGTTCTATTAAGATTATAATTAATAATGATGTTGATAAAGGTAAAGGTGCAGGAGGTGGTATGGGTGGTATGGGTTCTGCTGTTCCACCAATGGCTATTGTTCCTGATATTGAAGTTGAAGAATCATATGGTAAAGGCAAGAAATTTGGAAAAAAGAAAAAATTTGAAAAAGAAATAGTTGATGAAAGTGAAACGACTAAAGTCGTTATCGCTGATAAAGAAACTGGTGCAATATGGAGTGGTGTATTTACAGGTGATGATAAAGAAAAAAGATTAAAAGGTGCACGAAAAAAGAATCCAAATTATGAAATTATGGATTTTGATAAAGCTGAAGATTTGGCTAAAAAATATAAAGAAATGGATGAGTCTAAAGAAGAGCTTGATGAAAAGAAAGACGACGGACTTAAAGAATCTGCTGTTGATATTAAACTTAAAGATGATAAAGTTGAAATCAAAACTGGTGTGGATGATGACCCTGTTGACGAATTGCCTATTGATGGGTTGGGTGAGGATGATGAAGACATTGGTGATGAAGAATCTGAAGAGAATTATAAAGAACCTGAAGAGGAATTGGATGTTAAGTGGTCTGATATCGAAGCACAACTTGATAGTATCGAAGCTGGTGTTCAATCATTAGTTGATGATAAAGAAGAGAGTGAAGACGACCTTGAAGATGAACTCGGTAATGGTGAAGAGGAAGAAGAAATTCTTGGTGATGAATATTTAGTTCCTGAGTCTGAAGATGAAGAGGAAGAAGTAGTTGAAGAAAAGAAGGAAGAACTTGACGAAACTGAAGATGAAGAAATTGATGAATCATGTAATGATAAAGACAAAATAAAAGCTAATATCGAAAAAATTAGTAAAAAATTAACATCGTTTCCTAAAAAAGATGGTCATGTTGACGGAAGCAATCCTGAATATAAAGACTTATCTGATAAACGAGCGAAATTATATGATAAATTAAATTCACTGGAAGAGGGTGACAAACTTAAAAAAGAAGGCGAAAGTTACTTAGACTATCTAATGGGAGAAGAAGACTAATGTTATTAAATGAAAAAAGAGAAACATATTTTGGAGATGTTGTTGGTGACGCTAATACATATTACAACCAAAACATTGACGATAAAATGAATGAAGAGACTATTCCTGATGTGACAGCTTTTAAAGACAAAGAAACAGGTCATTTTGTTGTTACTATCGGAGATAATGTATTTGAAATGGACGAATATGCAACCGCTCCAAATGGTGTTAATACATTTGTTGGAACAAAAACTGAATTGACAGAAGACCTTGGTGAACCTGTTGATGTTGAAGCATTACCTGAATCAGTGAAAGAAGCAATTCTTGAAAGAATGAAAGGTAAAGTGGAAGAGGGCGAAAGCAAACTGGTAACTAATGGTTCTAAATATATGGCTGAAGAAATCTTTTATGCTCCTAAAAAAGCAGAAAAGAAAGTTGCAGAACCAAAAGAAAAGATTGAAGAAAATTCTATGGTTATTGAGGGCACTAAGTGGCTCTAATGTAGTAGAAATAGTGAATGTATAAATATAGGGGAGATTCAATTGAGTCTCCCTTTTTTATTTGAAAATAACTATTGACTATATTTTTAGAATTTATTATATTTAGACATATTTGTTTATAATTGAACCGGAGGAAAGTTTTAATGAAAATGTATTGTTTATATCCTAATAATTGGGGTGATGTGTGTTTTGTGATGTCTGATTCTAAAGAAAATGCATTAAAAGCTATATTAATTTAGGTAAAAAACATACAATTGAAACTAAACAAAAAATAAGTAATAGTTTAAAAAAGAAATATGTTATACAAAAAGATAATTTTGAAATGTTGATTTTTGATTTAAAACGATGTTGTGGTGAAATGGGATTTGTGTATAAATCTATTACTTCGGGATATTATATAAATAAAAATAAAAGATATAAGGGTTGGTTAATTAAAACAGTTGAGGTTTGAAATGGAAAAGAAAATTGCGGTTGTTAGTGTTGTTACTGGAGCATATGATACAAAAATATATGAACCACAAAATGTTGATAAAGATAAATATGATTTTATATTATTCACTAATATGAAAAGAATAAAATCAACTGTTTGGGATATTAAATATAATGATTTAAAAATTCCAAATAATATTTCAAAATCTGCATATTATTACAAATGGAATCTTCATAATATATTAGATAAAAATAAATATGATTATGTGATTTGGGTAGATTCATCAATATGGAAATTTGATTTTAATAAATTTGATGAATTTGTTGATGAATTTATAAAATCAGATAATGCTTTATGGATAGAAAAACACCCATCTAATAATTTGGTAAAAAATGAATTAAATCTTAATGTTAAATTAAAAAAAGATAATATTGATAAGATGGTAAATCAAGTCAATAGGTATTATAATGAAGGATATAAAGATAAAGATGATAGTTGTGTTGAAACTGGTTTTTCTCTTCGTAAATTAAATGATAATAAATTAAATAATATGTGTGATTTAATTTGGAGTGAAATGAAAGATGATTCATCAACAAAACGTGACCAATTAATTTATGATTATGCTTTATGGAAAAGCAGATTTAGTAATTATAAATTATTCACATTTCAAGAAAAATGTGAGATTTTACAATTCCAAGACCACCCTAATAGAGCAAAACATATGGAAAGGGTACTGATGGTTGGGCCTTGGTATGGTAATCCCAAATATGAGCCTGAGTGGGTTGCTTATGTTGAAGAATATCTTGGCAAGACTCCCATTGATACAGTGATGGTTGGATGTCGTCTTGGGCATGAATCTCTTTATGAATCTATACAACCGGATAAATTTTTTATTAGTGACCCTGAAGGTGCGATACGTAATAATTTACTTGGTGAAAAAGTTCCAAGATTTAGTGTTACTTCTAAAGATAAAGAAATTATTCAATTAAATCCAGATTCCAAAAGTTTTAATAGATTAAAATTGTTTGACGATTCTGTTCATTTTAAAGTTGAAATTACTGGATGGAAAGTTGAAAAATATATTGACAGGTGTATTGCGTCATTATTGAAACAGAAACATACTAATTGGGAAGCCTGTATTGTATTAGACCCAAGTGATGATAATACATATAGCATTGCTAAGAAATATGAATCTGACAAAATTAAAGTTGTGATGAATGACGAACGAATGGGTTCTTTATATAATCATAGAAAATGTGTTAAATTGATGAATCCTAATCCTGAAGATGTTGTAATGACATTGGATTCTGATGATTGGTTTGCACATGATAGAGTAATGACTGTAATAGAAAATACATATTTGCGATATCCTGATACATTGGTGACACATGGTAGTTGGATTGATTATCCGAATCCAGGGTCTTTAAAGCCAAATAATTCTCAGCCATATCATAAAGAAGAGTTTAATGATATACGTCATGCTTTCTTTAAGGGAACGCATGTGCGAACAATAAAGGCGAAGATATGGAATTCGATTAAAGAAGAGGATTTAAAGAATGACAATGGTGAATATTTTGAAACGGCTGGTGATGTTGCTCTTATGATTCCTTCATTAGAAATGGCAGGTTTTGATAGAGTTAAATTTATACCTGATGTTATGTATATATACAACAGAGAAACTGTTTTTAATGATGATAAATTCAGAACAAATCAAGGTGACAATCATATACAAATCACAAATAAGAAACCGTACACCCTGTATACTGAAGTAGGGACTGATATAATTGTTTTTAGTAAAGATAGAGCAATGCAATTGGACGCTTTTTTGAGGAGTATGAAAAAACATCACAAGAATTTGGACTCATGTTCTGTCAATATTTTATACAAATGTTCAGATGAAATTTTTGATAATGGGTATGAAATTTTATGTAACAAGTATCCAGAATTTAATTTTGTTAAAGAAACTTCATTTAAAGAAAATTTGGTTAATATTTGTAAACATGGAACCAAATCAACAATACAATTTTTTGTTGATGATATTATTTGGAAAAGTGATTTTAGTTTTGATGATGACATATATAAGAAATTTGAAAGTGATGAATCTGTATTGGCATTATCATTGAGATTACATCCAGATATAACTTTCTGTCATCCATTAAATCGTGATATTGCTAAACCAGAAATGGTAAATAATATGTGGGATTGGAAAGATTGTGAAGGGGATTGGGGATATCCGATGTCTGTTGATGGAAACATATTTAAGAAGCGTGATGTTATAAATAGTGTGGAGAAGTTTAGTTATACCAATCCAAATTTATTTGAAGCTACTATCACAATACATAATACTTCTACAAAAAAACAAATGATATGTTATGATAAATCAAAATTATTCAATATTCCAATGAATAGAGTTCAGAATGTTTTTAGCAACTTGTGTGGTGATGTATCACCAGAACTGTTAAATGAAAAATTCATATCCGGCAAAACTATAAATATTGATAAATTTGTGGATTTTAAAAATATTTCTTGTCATCAGGATGTTGAAGTGGAATTTGATGGAGAAAATAAATTTGATGTGTTTCTTGTTTGTGGAATAAAAGATTATCAAAAATTACCATTTTGTGTAGACGCTATAAAGCAAAATGTTGTTGGGTTTGATAATATACATATTTGTACTCCAAATAAAGTTGATATTGATGGTGTTATATGGCATAATGAAAACGACGTTCTGGAAATTGATAAATCCAGAATTAATCACAGACCAAACTGGATATATCAGCAATTTTTAAAATTGTTCCAAGATGTCACTGAAAATGATTATTATATGACTATTGACGCTGATACAATAATAAACAAACCAATGTCTATGTTTACTGATGATGGAAAACCAATATGGAATATTAGTTTCGCTCAAAACCATCGACAATATTATGTTTATAATAATGCGATGTTTGGGTATGAAAGACATACTGACCATACATTTTTAGCAGATATGAATTTTTTCAGCAAGAAAATTATTAAGTCGATGTTGGATAAATTTGATTATACGGTTGAGAGTTTCGTTGAAAAATCTTATGGTGTTATTAAATCTGGTGAATGTTATCCATCAGAAGCTGATGTGTATGGTAATTTCTTTACCAAATATCATCCAGACTTATATTCCATCAGACAAATATCATCCAATATGGAAGGTAGGCATTGTAGTGTTGATGAAGCTGTGTGGTCTGAAGATGAAATAAAGAATAAAATAGACCAAATGAAGTTTGTAGATGTTGATACGTTTTCAATGCATTCATGGACATAGGAGAAAGAATATGAATCTGGTATTGATACATATTGGAAATACCTTACCTGATTATATTGGTGACACAATTGAACAGGTGAGGAAGTTTTATGATGGGAATTTGATTCTCGTCAAATCTAAACATTGTGATATGACACATTTGGATGATATGACAGTTATTGATTATGAATCATTACTTGACCATCATAGAGTACAGGAATTTAAAAATGTTTCTACTTTACAAGGATTCTGGGGTGTGACGTGTGAGCGTTTTATCATCTTAGAATCGTTGATGGAGAAAATAAAATTAGATACTGTATTCCATATCGAAAATGATGTAACGATTTATAATGACCTGACTAATCTATTACCACTTGTAAAAAAGCATTGTAAAGATTCGGTTGTTATAAATCCAACTGGACCTGAAATATCAACAGGTGCGTTTATATATGTTGATAATTTGAAAGCGATTTCTTTTATGAATGAGCAGTTTATAAACTTTTTGCGGAATCCTAATTTGGTTACTGATAGATTAAATGAAAAATTTATGAGTGAAATGAAATTTCTGAACATACTTAATTTGGATTATCCTGATAAGGTTCAGGCATTTCCTATACTACCACACCAAGAAGGTTTGGGTGAGTCAACGGATTTGTTATTTGATTGTGCTACATGGGGACAGTTGCTTGGTGGTACACCGGGTGGTATGTTGGGTGCAGAACGCTTCCCACATCATTGGATTGGTCAAGAGATGTATCCTGAAAGAAAGTATGAATATGAGTGGATAGAAGATGATAAAGGAAGACGCTGTATATTTGTAGTTGATAAAAGTGGTAATAAATACAAATTGAATAATTTACATATACATTGTAAACGAGTTAAGGAGTTTATGTCTTGAACAGAGAAGAATTAATTGACGGTGATGGTTTTGAACAAATTGCTAAAGAGTTGGGAATTGTTTATTGTGAAGGAATAGGTATAAACAATTCACTGGATAATAAGTTTGTGATGTATCATAATGGTGATGGGTGTATTTTACCTTCAGGTCTTATACGAAAGCCAATGAATGAGGATAGATTTTATGATTTACATTGGGATACTATCCCAGATAAATTAAAAATGATGTTTTCACAAAATGTTGGTGTTGATGATGAACGTATTGTTTGTTTACCAATAGGACTTGAGAGGAGTCGGTGGTTTAGGAACCTCGATAAACATGGGAAGATTTTAGATATGATGAGATTACAACCACAACGTGATAAATTAATATTTCTGAATATCAATCCACACACCAATTTATTTTCAAGACCACCACTAATTGAAGCGATGAAAGATAATGTGTGGTGTACTATTGATAACAGACCAAATGGTGCTGATTACAACGAATATCTTCACAAAATGAAGGAACATAAGTTTGTATTTTCACCGGAAGGCAATGGTTTGGATTGTCATAGAACATGGGAAGCACTGTATATGGGAGCATATCCAGTAATGGAACGGAATGTATTCGCTGAAACATTTGCTAAAGAACTCCCAATATTGATTGTTGATAAATGGGAAGATGTGACAGAGGAATTTCTTAATGAACAATATGAAATAATTAATAACACCGAATGGAATTGGGATATGATGAAACTATCATATTGGAAAGATTTCATTTCTAACACAATTAACAATTTAAGAGAATAATATGGGATATGATTTAAGTTTGCCGATAAAAAATGATTATTACACACATTTGCCATTGATGAAATATTTGTTTGAAAATGTTATAACAAGTGGTTCTAAAGTTTTAGAGCTTGGATGTGGTGAAGGAAGTTCTCCATTTTTAAAATATGTCCAAGAACAATTGGATTTGGATGTCTATTCATTTGAAACTGACGCTGGTTGGTTTAATAATATAAAAAATAAATATGGTAGTGAAAAATATAAATTTTCCCATATTGAAAATTGGGATGAATTTGGATGTCACTTATTTAATGATAGTGATTTTTTTGATTTGGTTTTTATAGACCAGTCCCCGTGGGAAGCAAGAATTGAAGCTGCATTAAAATTAAAAGACAGAAGTAATTATGTTGTGATTCATGATTATGATTATTATATTCGAAAATTGAATCATTTACATAAACAAATTGAAGAAAATTTTAAATTTATAAAATATTATGATAATATTCATCCAGAAACTATACTGCTTAGTAATTTTAAAGATGTTGAGTTTGATAACATCCAGTGGATATAAATTATGTTGACAAAAAAAAGACATTGAATTGATTCATAGTAAATTATATATCCCCCAATATGATGAAACGTTGACAAAGTATAATGATGGGCAGTGGGAATGGGAAAATAAAGCATTCACTCGCATCACATCTTTAATCGAATTCAGAAAAATGATTAAAGAACTTGGGATTTCATCAGATAAAATGCTCGTGATGAATGGTGAGGGTGACTCAGAGTTGGAGTTTATTACAAAGGAATATGTTTCATATTGTAATTATGTTTCAAATCCAGATTTGTATGATTTACATACTATGGATTTAGATGATAAAGATTTTGATTTTGTTATATGTAATCAAACAATAGAACATTTGTATAATCCATTTGTGAGTGTTAAAAATATTAACAGTCATATGAAGATGGATGGATATTTTTATGCGACTGTTCCAGTTAATAATATGCCACATGATACACCTATTCATTTTTATACTGGATTCACCGCAGTTGGGTTTGGTGCATTGGTGGAAGAGTGTGGGTTTGAAGTTGTCAAGTTAGGACAATGGGGAAACTTTGAATATTTGGAAAAAATGTTTGTTGAAAATAAATGGGCTGATTATAGACAGGTATCATGGAAAAATGATGTAACCTGCCCAATTGATTGTTGGGTGTTAGCAAAAAAAGTAAAGGATGTCTGTAATGATTAGAACAAATTATGTGGGTGGTGTTGGTAACAATATGTTTCAATATGTGTTTGCCAGAATAATAGCAGAACAAAACAATCTATATTTAGCAGAAACTGTGAGTAATCCAATAACTGAGTTTAAAGTGATGTCTGATAAGTTCCCTGTTGATACCATACCATATGACACTACGGATAAAATAATATTAACACCTGATTATAGTGATGTTCTGTATATCGGTGGATATTTTCAAGACCCACGAATATATGA
>Ga0307928_10003890_pt1 | contig 11373 bp, 9 predicted proteins | sample AceLakmetagen232_FD_201815 | JGI IMG/M metagenome (GOLD analysis project Ga0307928, IMG submission 201815) | Saline water microbial communities from Ace Lake, Antarctica - #232 | ecosystem: Environmental > Aquatic > Non-marine Saline and Alkaline > Saline | place: Antarctica: Ace Lake...
TCCCTCTGGGACATCTACCCGCCCCCCGTCCACATTCAGCCCGGCCACCCCGTGCTTGAGGGCGTTAGCGGCGTAGGTGCCCTCGCACGGCTTCATGGCAAGGATGATCGGCTCCCATGCGGGCTTGAGCGCGGTGCCCCAGCCGTCCCAGAGCTTGGCGGCGTCGGTGGCGGGAGCGGTGACGGGGGCTCCCCCCGTTCCCTGTCCTTGGGAAGGCCAATCATTCTTGAATCCGCTGCTCGCGTTCCCCCCACCTACCATCGTCCTCCCTACCACTTCCCGCTCAGCACCAGCCGCCTTGTCAATCGCCTTGCCGATGTCATGCGATTTTGGGAAGCCAACGCCGTACAACCACATCATGCAGTCCCTGATCTCCCAGCCCGCGTCCTCGATGGCGCACATCAGCCGGTGATGCGTCCGTGTGCCGCCGAAGGCCAGCATCATCGCTCCGGGCTTGGCGACGCGCATCGCAGCCTCCCAGAACTCCACTCCGGGCACGCCCTTGTCCCAGCCCTTACCCATGAACTTCAGGCCGTAGGGCGGGTCGGTCAGCACGGCGTCGGCCCTCTTCCCACCGAAGAGCTTGTCTAAGTCCGTAAGGCTGTTCCCGCACAAGAGCCGGGACCTTCCCAGCTCCCATACTTCTCCTACGGAAATACGGCTCGCGCGCCTCGCTGTCACGCTAGTACCCTCCTGTCCGCAACGCCGCCGTCTACTTTAATACCGCGCCACCAGTCCTGCCCGTACCTCGGCAACCGCCTCGGGTCGCGGCAGTTGATCCCCTCTGCTACCAGTCGCCCCTCGATAAACGATTTGTAGCGGACCGTCTCCTTCTTCGTCATGGGTCTAGCTTTCACTGTGTCAGGTCTCCAAAAACGGCGGGAAGTATCTCGGCGAACTCGCGCAAGATCCCCAGCATGATCTCGCGTATCTGCCACTGAGCGTGCTTGTTCAAGCCACGCTCCTTGAACACGTGTCGCCACTGGCGGAGGTTGAACGTCGTGACGACCTCCGTCTTCGTTGCGTTCGGGAGGACCGAGCGGGCGTCTTCTGGTGGCACATCGCTCGCCCGAAGTTCCTGGTAGGCATCGTAGGATCTGCTGATGGAGATGAGCCACTGGTAGAACCGCTCGGCTGTGTCACGATCGTCCTCGTCGCTCCCGAAGAGCTCGTAGACCGGTGGCGCCATGCCCGTTCCTTTGGAGTCGAGCTGAGCACGGTATTTCCAGATACCAGCGTCGTTCCTCCAGTACCACCCGTCATGCACCTTCGCGATCTTCGGAGGACAGATGACGCGCAGCCCGCCGTCGCTATCTCCATAGTCGCAGTACCGCTGCGACTCCTGGGAGTTATGAACGACGAGACCGTCCGCGATGAAGTTGTGGTCTGGACCTTCCATCTCGATATCGAAGGTTTCCTCTTGGCCGATCTTCTTGATGGAAACGATGGGCGTCCTGATCACAGTCATCACCGTTCGCCCACCACGCTCTACGTCATGCGCTCTGTGGCACGTCTGGCATAGGATCATAACGTTGGACGGTGCGTTGTTTAATGTGTTCTTGTCCACGTGGTGTCTGTGGAGCGTGCCTGCGGTTGTTCCACACGACTCGCATTCGATCGTGTCGTACGTATTGGCTGCTCTCCCTCGACCGGCTTGCTGTCCTGCGTCTGCACCCCTCCATCGATGATTCCCAGCTCCACGCATCCGCTCAGAAATAGCATGCCTGCCGTCTACTCCGTGCATCCCAGGGACACCATGGCCAGGCGATCTATTGGGATACTGGCTATGATGCTTCTGCAAGCCGAACTTCCTCAGTACCTTGCCGAGCGTCCCGTCGGAAACACCGATCAACTTTGCAAGCTCCGGTCGCATCATGTTTCTGCCAAGGTACATCTCTTCAAGCCACTCAGCGTTTTCAAGTGCAGCCACCCCGTTAGCCAAGAGGCTGTCCCCAAGCCGCAGGTCGGACAACCGTTTCCAACCTGAAGTCGTGAGGAAACGGTGCTTGGAGGTTGCTTTGATGGATCGCCCGCATCGAGTGATAACCTCGTAGACGGTCTGGACTCCGCTCCTGATGAGCGTTTTAATCTTCCCAGGGACGAGACGCTTGAGGCCATCCATGCTCCTGAGTCGTATGAGCTTGAGTCTCCCCTTCCGCTTTGGATCGTCCTGCCAATCAGCAAGCTGATGAAGAGTCCATCGCTTCGTTGGGTTGCCCGTGATCTTCTGGAAGGCGATAACTTCCGTGTCCCCCGACAAACAGTACGCCGCTATCCGGTGCCGTACCAACTGGTGGCTGCACGAGCGGTCGCAGATGATCTTCACGGTGATGTTCCCGTGCTCGATCACTGACTCGTGGCCGGACTTGATAATGCCCTTGACGAACCGCTCAGCGCTCCCGCCTCCGATCTTAGCTTCGCTCTTGTAACAGACTCGTCCGGCACGCTCCACCAGCCGTAGTAGTCCAGCGACTGCTGGTGCTGGGGTCATCAGTTCGTGGCCCGGCTTGACAATTGTAATCATTCCTTCTCCTCCCTGTCAGTTTGACCAATGTTTCTCACTTCCATATAGGCCGCGATAAATTCGGCGGCTACCTGTGGGACGATCGCGTTGCCGTAGGAGCGCAGCTTCCCTGCTCGGTTGGAAACCCCATGAGCCAGCGGGAATGTTCCGGGTTCAATGCGCCGCGCTTTCTCGTCTCCGCAGGGGATGAGCTCGAAGTCGGACCAGAAACCGTTGCTACCTGCTGAGAGAGTGGAATCCCCTTGTCCCATGGCCTCGCCGGTTTGCTGCCCCTGCTCCCGTCCTCTGCAGTTGGGCTCACCCATCCCGCGAGCGCAGCCGCCGCCCCGAGGGTTAACCCCGCCCCGTTCCCGTTTTTCCATTTCTCCTTCAGGCGCTTGAGTCTCGCTAGATGCTTCTCGGGGTCGCAGCCCACATTCATCGCTTGGGCGTCTGGCGTCGGCCACCCACCAAAGGCGTTGTCGGATGTGCGGCGCGCCCGCGCTCGCAGCGCACAGATCGGCGGCCCCGACTTCATATCCCAGTGCTTCCAGGTCAGCGCGTACTCCAGCGAGCCATTCACGTCCAAGCGGGCTCGCAACCTGCTCTCCAAAGATGACTGGAGGGAGGTAGCGCGCGATCCGTGCTCGCCATACGGGCCAGACGTGCTTGACATCCTGCGTGCCCTTCCCTTTCCCGGCAAGGCTGAACGGCTGGCAGGGGCAGCTCCCTGTCCAGACTTCCGAGCCCTCCGGCCACCCCGCAAGTTGGAGAGCGAGCTCCCAGCCTCCGATGCCGGCAAAGAAGTGACACCGCTCGTATCCCGCGAGCGACGACGGGCGGACCTTTTGGATGTCTTGCTCATTGACTACCCCCTTCATTATCAAACCTGCCTGCATGAGACGCCTGAGCCATTCTGCCGGGTAGGCTTCCCATTCGTTATAGTAGGCGCGCGCTCGTGGTCGCCGTCTAGCTGTCATGTTTTCTTTCTCCGCCCAGCTGCTTTGTATATTCCCAGCGGGGCCATCAGTGCCCTCATCCTTTTGCTCAGTCGCCACTTGTGCGCGTTCCGTTCCGCGCTTCCCAGGTCAACGATGCGAAGCATGTTCAGGTCTTGCAGTACCGTGCGCACCGTCTCTACCGGCAGGTATGACCAGGCAGCGACTTTCGTTGTCTCCGCCCAGCCCTCTTGCCTTTTTGTCCATAGCTGCCGCACGACCTCTTCGACCCTCCCCGGTATGGTATCCCGTGCTGCGTGGGCTGCGGCGAGGTATGCCTCTGGGCCGATCTCATCCTCCCCACGAAACAGGGCTACGCCCATCGCGAGCTTGGCTAGTTGCTTCGCCAGGCGCGTTCCAACCTCCGGCTCGGGCTTGAACTGGACCTCGCGCGTGTACCGTTCCTTCGTCACTGTCCCCCGCATTGCAGCCACCCACTGCGCCAGTCCCAAGAACTTGTCCTCCATGTCCGGCGGGATGCTGGGCGCTTCTCCGACATCCCGGTCCAATGCTTTGGCTGCTATCGCCCGCAGGTCGTCCCGCATCTTCGTCTCGCCCGTCACGTTCCGGAGCGCGCGCCTGATGAGTTCCTCGCCAGTGCCTATGCCGTACTCGTATCTGATCCTGTACTTCAAAAAGCGCTCGCCCAAGCTCGTGTTTCCGTACGCTTCGATGGCGGGGGTAACGCCAGCGACGATGCCAAAGCTGCTTTCGTAGACGCGGAAGATGCCGTTGCCGAAAAACTTCTCCGTTCGCCCGTCATAGGCGTCCCGCAGGATGCCGAAGATCTCATCGCGCGCGTTGTAGTGCATTGTCAGGATCGTAGTGAAATCTTTGATGACAAGTACCTTCCCGTCTAGCCGCGGAATAAGCGACGGGTCTGCTCCGCCTGGCTGTGCCATGCCACTGATGAGGGCATGTGGTGTCAGGCTTGTGGTTGTCATAATGAGGGGGGCGTCCTGGAAGGTCATGAGGTAGCTGCTCTTGCTGGCTCCCGGGGGCGCTACGAGGAAGAGCCAGAGTGGGTCGCCGTCGAGCCTGTTAGCCAGGAAGGTACCGAAGAGGACGTCGATGGCTTCTACCCCTCCCGCCGGAACGTGCAGCCACTTCCGGTATGCATCTATAACCTCATCGCGTGGCAAACCTACCCCAGAGGGCGCCTGTGGACGCTGGTGGGCCGATACGCCTGCGGGGGCGTCTTTACCCGTTGGGGGGGCCTCATCCCGTACCATCGCCCGCAATGCCCGGTACATCGCCCCAGGCCCCCCTCGATCGGCATATAGGTCCCGCACGTCATACCCCTCTGGCTTGCCCTTGGGCCAGTGCACATGCCGTATGGAGCGGGCCGTTCCGAGCAGGATGTCCTCTACGCGCGCAGCGCCTCTCCTACCCGCGTCGTCGTTATCATAGGCGACGATGACGTGCTTGCCCTGTAAGGCCGCTGCCTGTGGCTGCGGAAAACTGTTGGCGCCAGGCAGTGCCGCCACCCCTTCCCGCAGCTCCAGCAGTGTTAACACCTCGTCCAGCGCAGCACCATCCGCCCAGCCTTCACACAGCCATACCGTCTCTCGCTCCAGCGCCCCCTCCGGCGCCATCATTCCTGCTCGCCCGCCAGAGGTGCTCACGACGCGGCGGCCGAGGCGGAAGCGGCGGAGGTCGATGCAAGGGCCGAGGGCTGCTACGGGGACGAGGTAATGAGTGCCGTCAAACGCTACTCCCCATCGCCGTATTGTATCACACCGCAACCCTCTGTCTTTCCCCAACGCGACTACCGGGGTGCCACGCATATTGGCCTGGCATTGCTGGATACGGGTTGCGAGGAAGTCTGCCCAGCCGCCACTGCGCCCGCAGAATTTGCAGTCCCACGCCCGCGTCTCCACGTTGGTGTAGAACTTCTCGTGTCCGCAGAAGGGGCATTCTCCATGCGCTTGGTCGGAGCCGGAGACGCCTTCCTGCCAAGCGACGCCATGCTGGGCGAAGCCTCGCAGTTTTGGGTACTGCTTTAAGAGGTCATCAGCCACGCTGGGTCTCCTACTCCTCTGGTTTAGCGGCAGCTTCCTGTGTCTCTTTCGCCTTTAACTCTTCGCGAGCTTCTTTGACGATCAACAGGCTCAGGTCTCTCTTGGCGTTTCGGTCAGCAACGAGTGCGTCGATGTCCATCAAGTCCGGCAAGCTGGAACGGCACCGTTGGAAGTGCCCGGTGATATCTGCTGGGCTCAGGTCTCGATCTTTCACGAGCCCCCCGAAGGCCATTGCCTGGCCGTTAAGGCCCGGATAGTACATCTCGAACAGTCGTCTCGCTTGCGATTCGTCTGCGTATCCCAAATGGAATCTTCGGTCAATGCGCCCCACGCGGGCCAGGGCTGGGTCGACTGCATCTTCCCGATTCGTCGTTAGGATCAGCATTCTTCCTTGGTTCGATACTACACCGTTGATGGCATTCAGCAACCCGCTGAACGTGATCTTCGAGGCCAGATTGGTGTTCTTCCTCCCTTCGAAGAAGGCGTCAAAGTCCTCGATCAAAACGATGGAGCGGCCTGGGGATGTTGTCAGTGCTCTCCTGAGCTTGCCGTCGTCGTTCACCTCGGCGAGGTCCAGGACGCAGAGCCGGAGGTTATACTCACTAGCCAGACAGCTAGCCAACGTAGTCTTGCCTGTCCCGGGAGGCCCCGTAAGCAGGTACCCGCGCTGGTACGGGACCTGCATGGCGTCGTACCATTCACTGGAGTCAAGGAATCGTTCGACGTCGTTGGTAATGTCCCCACGCAAGCCGTCTTTCAGGACGAGCTTGTCCAACGTCTTCTTGGGCTGCGCGTTCTGGTTATTCCAGCCGCCCCATTCCCAGTAGTAGACAGGAACCTCACCGGTCTCTGCAATGGAGAACGCATCAACCACATGGCGCAGCAAGCGCATCACCTTCTGCCGCTGCCAGAAGAGGCAGGTCACGGAGTACGTCTCCAGCATGAATAATGACTGGATGGACTCGTCGTTCCCTGCATCCGCTCTCCCACCGTTGTCCTTAACCTGTGCGATGATCATCCAGAGGCCTTCATGGCGGACAATGTATCTGCCGTAGCCGAACGTCGTGATGATCTCTGGTGGGTCCTTCTGGTGGTTTGTGATGATGCGGACGTTCCTCTTCTTCCGGACGAAAGACTGCCGGTTTACCCAGTTGTGGTACATGCCGAACAGTGGGTCGCGGCTGTCGAACCATACAGTGAACAAGATGCGGCCCTTGATGAGAGCCCATAACCGAATCGGCAGTGCCTTCAGGTAGTACAGCACCGAGAGGATCATAGTGACAAGAAGGCCACCCTGGAAGAACTCGTTGGTGGCTACCTGCTCCTTGATGAATTCGATGATGCTCACAGCAGTACTCCTTCCCTCACTTCCAAGACTTCGTGGCCGACCCGATCGAGCATATCATAGTACGGAGCCCAGTCGCGGATCGCTTCGGGCTTCCCGTAGTCAGTCGTGCATCCAATTTCCAATGGCCGTGGCTCCAGCATCCTGCAACCGCGCGGACGCTGGTCGAAGTCCAGGCTGCACCCTTTCGGCGTCAGCAGAACGCACGTCCCACCGAAGCTCGGGTCGAAGATGGCTTCACCGTGTACCGTTGCTGGGCGCAGGAAGTACAGGTCGTCTTCACCACACCAGTCGATCACCCACTTGCCGGACTTCAGGGCAGTCCGGATGGCCCCCTCGTCAGCGTTGTTGAAGTCCTCCGGGTGTGCGCAGCCGGGGAGCTTCTTGCAACACTGCCCTCCGCACTCAACACAGAGCGCGGAGGGGGGATACCCGTCCACCACGGAGGGAGCGAGCTCTCGGTGTGGCATGTGCCGTGCTACCATGGTTCGTCTACTCATACCTTGGTCCTCCTCACGCTTATCCTTATCTGCGCCTTCCCGTCCACCCCACGCACTACTCGCGCTTCACATGGTACGTCCATTGGGATCACCAGCCCCGAGTCGATCACGGCGTCGGCGCCGATGCGCACCTTCCCTGTGACAGTGCAGCCCGGCCCTACTGTTGCTCGCTCACCGACGATTACGGCGCCGCAGAGTACGGCACCCGGCTGGATGTGGCAGCAAGCACCGAGGTGGCAGTCGTGGCAGACCACGGCCCCTTCCCCAACGATTGCGCCGCGCGAGACGATCGTGTGTTCCGCGACTACAGCTCCGGCCTTCACGAGCGCCCCCGCGTTCAGCACGGCCGACTCCGCTATCGAAGCGGACGGGTGTTGAACTATCAAGGCCAGGGGGTGCGCGGTGGTAAGGAACTTCTGGCGGCGCGCGTTGTCCGCGACGGCAACGAAGTCTACGTCCGGTAGGGCGTCGTCGTCAACGAGTTCAATAGTCGGAGCGAGGCCGCCCCCGTCTCCTGCAGCAACGGCTAGGATCGTTTCCATCACGCAAGAGCCCCCCATGCCCCTGCCGATGATGCGGTAGTCCGCTCGTGTTTTCATCACCCCGCCTTTCTCAGTATCTTGACCACTTTCGCATCCTCCCAATTCGTTCGGCTCACTTTTGCCGTTATGTCCATCGGCACGCGGAAGTCGAAGTCAATCATAAGTGCCCTGATGTCTCGCAGCCCCCCGGGCAGCTCACTTATCCGCGCCTCCGGCCATTCTAGTACGATCTCATCGTGGATCGGCAGCAGTAGTCCAGCTTCGTCAGACGTTGCATCACGCAGGTACTTGTCCACCCGCACTTGCGCTCGCTTTACAACGCCTGCGCCTTCGCCCTGCGTGCGGTAGTTCACCCCCTTGTATGCCTGGTTCCTTGGCACGGAGAGCTGCCTACCGAAGTGGGTTTCGACGCAGCCGTGCTCACGGACCTCGTTGCTTGTCGCTCTAGACAGCTCTACCAGTCCCGGGAACGTTCGCGTGTACATAGCGTACGCGACCTTGGCTTCCGCCTCACTGAGGGTCAAGACGCGGGAGACCTTGCGGAAGGCTGCGCCGTAAGGGATAGCGTAGTTCGCGCTCTTGCTCGCGTCCCGAAGCTCCTTGGCAAAGTCAGGGTCATCGAGCAAGGTTTGGAGGAAGCGATCACCATAGAAGATCTTGGCAGCTTCGTGGTGTGGGTCGTTCCCGTCCTGGAGTATGCGTGTCATCTCTGGATCGCCACTAGCATGGATGAGCAGACGCATCTCGATCCCGGCGTAGTCTAGGTGAACGTTGACGTATCCGGGCCTGGGGCGGAAGACTTTACGTGCGGGCACGGCGAACGGGTTCTTCAGGACGTGACCCTTCGCCACGTTTTGCAAGTTAGGATTGCTGCAGCTCTCCCGCCCCGTTGCCTTCGCCCCGTTCGTCCGGATGTCTGGGTAGAGCACGCCCTCCTCATCAGCCAGCTCCAGGTACTTCAACATCGTCGTCGCACCCTTACTCCAACTTCGGTACTTCAAGACCATGTCTACAGCCGGATGGTGCTCCCGTAACCGCAGCAGGTAGTCCTTCCGTGTGGACGGCTTCCTCGTCGCCGTGCGTCCCATCACTGGCAGACGCAGCTTCGAGTAGAGGAAGGCGGCCAGGTGGTCCGGGGAGTCAGGATTGAGCCCCGGCTTGATTTCCTGCAGCTTGCGGAGCTCATCGCCCGCCATGCCTTCCAGCTCATGGGCAAAGGCGCGGCAGGCGTCCTGGTCTATCATTACGCCCCTGCATTCCATCCGCATCGTTGTGCGGACTAGCTCCAGCTCCTTCCTATAGCACGCCATTAGCTTCGGACGAGCCTCCAGCTTCGGCAGGAAGAAACGGTACAGCAGCATCGTTCTCTCAGCATCCCGTCGCTGGTAGAGATCCATAAGGTGCTCTGGAACGATGCTGTAGTCAACCCTGCCCGCGCGCGTGTACCGCTTCACCGCTGCTTCGTCATCACGCGGGTAGCCTGCCAGCTCCCACGTGAGCTGCTTAAGTGCATGGCTGGGGTGACGGTTCTGAAGCATATGGCTCATGGCCATCGTGTCATGGAAGGCTTGGCCCTCAACCGACCGGCCGAGGTATGCCTCGGTGTGCTTCAGATCAAACTTGCTGTTGTGAAAGACGACGGGGCGTTCGGGGTGGCTCCACACCTCTTCGAGCGCCGCCCGTCCAGCCTTCTGTCTGGACGGGCTACCGTCCAGGCGGACGACGTCTAGCTTCCAATCCTCTGTGCTCGTACTGTATGCGAACATCCTGTATCCTGCGTGTACGCTCAGACCCGTCGTCTCTGTATCGTACGCCAGGGCTGGCGGTGCCGCAGCTGCGGCTGCTTTGACGTCAGACGCTTGACGCTTAGTGCGCCTTGCTGCTTTTCTTGGTCTGCGCCTTGCAGTCACCGCCAGCCCCTCCTCGCCTCAACCTACTTCCGACTCTTCTTCTTGCCGCTCTTCTTCACCGGTGCGGCGGCCTTCTTCTTGGCCGCCTTCTTCTTGGGCGCCGGGTCACTCAGGAAGAAGTCGGCGCCGATGCTTTCGAGCAGTGCCTGCGCGTCCTTGTCTAGCTCGGCACGGTCCCAATCGGACTCGTTGATGGCGGCGATGACGGTGTCTCTGCCGTCCTTCTCCGTCACCGCTACGTCCTGCGCCTGGCAGAACGCCACGAGGGCGTCCAGATCGTCCTCGGCCGGGGTCGCATCCGGTGCGGCCTCCAGCTCGCGCACAGGCACCAGCCACGGCTCTTCGTCATCTGCCTCGCCGTCTGCCTTCACCTTCGCGCAGTTCTCTCCGTCGTCTTCTTGGAAGCCCACGATACTGCCGAGGAGCTCCTTGCCCTCGCCCGTGAACTTGACGCGGTCACCTTCGGCCCACGCCTCACCGGCATCCTCCCCACCGCTGTCGCCGTCCTCGGACGGCTCCACGGCTGCGCTGTCTTCGAGCAGTTTCTCCACGCGGACGTTCGTGAAGCCGCTCTCGGAGTGCGTGACCTTGCCGGAAATGACCGGCGCACGCTCGACGATCTCATCCACCACTGCGCCGAGCTCTGACGGCTTCCCAGGCGACGTGCTCCCCATCTGCTCGATCCACATCCTTGTGAACCGCGGCCCCTGAGGAGTACTGACCATACAGTTGTCGTACACGGTCTCGCAGTCGTACTCGCCCTCGATGATGCTCCAGCCCCGCCTGATCATCAGATTCCCGTTTCCGGAGACCTGCAGTCGGGCCGAGAGAAGCTGCATCCGATAGATGCCCGGGGGTATCTTCGGCTCCTCCTGTCCCCCCTTGTCCCACGCATCGTCCATGCCTGAAAGCATGGCCTCGATGTCTTTGTCCGTCTCGCCCATCCTTGTACTCCTTTCCGTTAGGGTTTTTTCGATTACCTACGCACGCTTCGCGCGCCTTGCCCGCCGCCCTCCTTTCTGCGGCATGCTCGGCGCCGCCGGTGTGGTCCGTTCGCGCGCCTTGGCACGCTCGACCGAGTCGCCCAACTGCTGGGCTGTCTTTGTAGAGGCTGCTATGTCTGCGGCCGGGATGCCAGAGTGCTGTCCCTGGAAGGCGCGCAGTATCGCCTCATAGGGCGTCTCGCCTTCCTCCTCAGGATCTGGCATCAGCATGTACCGCGGGAAGCGACCGCCCGCCCCACGCCTGGCCTTCGCCCACACGAGGTCGTCACCCTGCGTAATGAAGATGCGCTGGCGTTCTCCCTTCACCGTGGCGTAGTCGGTGTAGAAGGCGTAGTCCACCAGTGCCTCAACGACCTTCCGCGCTTGCCCGCTCATGCTCGGGATCAGGCTTGTGAAGGCCCTGCCTGTCCTGCCTTGCAGCTTCTCCTCTGAACGGTGGCTGACGAACCCGATGCCGCGTCCCGTCTTGGCGATGCGGTGTATAACGCTGATGAACTCCTGCTTGACCGCCCGCCAGCTCTTGCCGAAGTCTTCCTTACCATCGCTAGAG
>Ga0307928_10003891_pt1 | contig 11372 bp, 12 predicted proteins | sample AceLakmetagen232_FD_201815 | JGI IMG/M metagenome (GOLD analysis project Ga0307928, IMG submission 201815) | Saline water microbial communities from Ace Lake, Antarctica - #232 | ecosystem: Environmental > Aquatic > Non-marine Saline and Alkaline > Saline | place: Antarctica: Ace Lake...
CTGCCTTATTCTATACAATTCATTTTCTCTACGAGTTAATTCTCTTTTAAAAGAAGAAATCAATTCACCTATCACTTTATCCATACCTTCTACAAGAACAATCTCATCTTTTAAAGGTTCCATTAACTTATTAAGTTCTATTAACTCCTTAGAAGTTGACATTATACGTGCTACAGCATTTGTCTTAGTACCATATTCTTTAATTAACTCTTTAGTTAATAATATATCTAAAGTTCCTTCTACCAATCTTTTTTTATTAAGTAACTCAGATTTAGTCTTATTCATTTGATATTTCAAAAAAATTAAATACTGAGATAAAGCTATGCAATACTTGCTTATTTCAATACCATCTACAGCCTCAAGCCTTCTAACATCAAAATGAAATACCTTCTCAATAAACCCTTTATCTGGTTTTAGATCTTTAAAATATAATACATCCATGTCCATTTGTCAAGTCTCCCTAAGAAGCTTTTTCGTCGTCGCTTCTTTCTTCAAAGACAGGAAAATTTCCTGTACAAAGATAGTCCATACATTTTTCTTTTACCATCTTTCCATTTTCATCTGTATAAAATTCATACCATTCGTGCCATTCAGAACAAAACCCCATCTTAGTAATAGGATCGAACTGTCTACATTCCTTAGACCTATCACAGTATTTACGGTCTCCTGCTATAGTCCCATCATTCAAAGGGATAAAATCAGGACAGTCTTTTTTTCTGTCTGGATTACGCGCATCTTTTTTCTTATCTAAAATTATAATATCAGACATAATTATATCTCCTATACATTATCGCTTTATACCAAACTTCATGCCATTCACGATCTTTACCACCCTCGGCTCTGCTATTGCATGATCTACATAAAGTTATTAAATTTCTACCTACACAATCCTCAGTATCATGATTTATATGATGTATAGACAATTGTGCTCCACATTCAGTTCTTTTTTCTTTCCAACAATCTGGGTTCAAACATTTATAACCATCACGTATTTTAATACTTTCCTTGAAATCTTTTCTTGTCCACATTGGACAATAATTAGATGTTCCACCTTTCCAATTCCAAGTACCAGAACAATATTTGTCTTCTACACTGCATACACGACATCTACTACCAATTCTCCAATTATTCCATCTAATAAAATATTTATGCCCTCTTGGACATATAAACTTCAAAGGTTTCATCGAATTAATATATTTAGATAATAGAGTATACCCCTCTTTTTCAAATTCTTTTTTAACGAATTCAGTAGTGGGTGATACATTTCCAAAACAATAAAAACATCTTCTTTTCTTATTATCCCAATCATTGAAAGATATAGAATGTTTATGTCCTTTTGGACAAATATAATCCAATTTTTGTCTGTTATTTTTGTATATTTTAGTTAGTAATTTATATCCTTCTTTCTCAAATTCTGATTTTACAAAATCAATTGTATGTCTTTTATTATTAGTACAACAAATTCCACACCTAATACCCTGCCGCCAATCACTCCAATTTATAGAATGTCTATGTCCTTTAGGGCAAATATATTTTAATTTTTGTTTACTATTTTTATAGATTTTTGTTAAAAGTTTATAATTTTCTTTTTCAAATTGTTTTTTAATAAATTCATACGTTAATTTTTTAGACATATCCAACCTTGCTATCCAACGTCTCATTTATTCGCTTTAAAAGCATCTCTCTAGTTACATTTTCATTATAATTAAATCTCACTAAACATAATCTTTCATGCTCCTCAATATATTCTAATTTTAAATTGTCTCTTCTTTTTTGTTCAAGAAAACCCCCCATCGAATTGTGAAAATGCTTTATAAATTTAAAATGTTGCTGCCCTTGGATCTCCAAGAAAAAAAGAAGGTCCTTTACAAAGAAATCAAAAAACAAACGTGTTCCTTTATAATATAAATAATATTCTTTTAATATAATATTATGTGGAAATAATTCTTTTAATATTTGATAAATTTTATCTGCTTGTTTGCTCATTATAAAATTCTCTTAATCCTAACATATTAATAACTTCTTCTCGTAATTCAATATACAATTCTTCATTCTCCCTCAAATATTCTTTAGCCATCCATTCACCTTGAGCAAAATTTTTATCCTTATATTTATACCAAGCACCTGATTTCTCAATCAGTCCTAATTGTTCCGACAATATCAAAACTTCCCAACAAACATCATATCCTACACCATATATCAAAGGAACAGAAGCGTTTCTAAATGGTGCAGCAAGTTTGTTTTTTCTCACATGAAAACTAGTAACATGCCCAACAACCTCATCAGTAATTGGTTGAAAAATTCTGGAACTTTTATACTCCCCACCTTTAACCACTATTCTACCTGTTGCATGAAAATCAAGGGCAATACCCCCTGAGGTGACTGTTGGGTCACCATAAACTCCAATTTTAGATCTAATTTGATTAACAAAAATAAGTAAGGTGTTTGTTTCACTTGCTATAGGTGAAAGTTTCCTTAGTGCTTTAGACATAAGACGAGCTAACAACCCAATAAAATCATCGCCAATTGAAGCTTCGGCCTCAGCTTTAGGAATCAAAGCAGAAACACTATCAATCACAGCAATATCAATTTCTCCCGTCTTCATCATCATTTCTAAAGAATCTAAATTCTCATCGCCTGAGAAAGCTTTTATCGTCAAAAGTTCCTCTAAATTAACACCCATATTTTTGAATAATTTTGGATCTGCAGAGTGTTCAGCATCCACAAAAACACAACGAAGACCACGTTTTTGTGCTTGATTTATTACAGACATAGCCAAACTCGTTTTCCCACATGATGGAATTCCGTATATTTCATAGATTCTACCTAAAGCAAAACCACCTCTCCCGAGAGCAGCATCTAAACTAAGGCTACCTGTAGAAATAGTGTCTATAACCAATGCATTCTTGTCTCCCATAACACCTACAACGTCGCCATATTTTTTTCTAATAGATTTTCTTGCAGCATCTAATGTACTTGCTGTAGTAACCAATTCTTTATCCTTTTTCTTTTTTGCCATTTAACTACTCTCCTTGTCCAATTTTTTCAATAACTCATCCACGTCAAAACCCACACTTTCTTCTCCATATTCTTTTAAATATTTTTCTATGTATTTTTCCTGTATTGCTTCTACGTGTTTTTGTTCCTTTGATTCTCTTTCTTCATTCATAAATTCAATAGCTTTTTTTGTAATCCAACCCAAGGCTTGTTGTCCAAATATATCAAAACTCAAAGGAATAGTAAAATTAAAATCAGGTTCTCTATCAAATATTACCTTTATTATTTGAGCACACTCATCCAAAGCGTACTCTTTATTAAGACCACTTGACTCCATGCGTGCTTCAAGAAATCTTTTAGCAATAGCACGATCCTTTTTAATATTTCTATGTGTATTAGCAAGCTCTGGATATCTATAGTCCAAATAAGCATAAAACAAAAGGATTAAATCGTTTATGTTTTTAACTTTAAATTTACGTTTTATAGGATCTACAACTTTATAGCCCATAAAAATTAAAAGTCTTTTACACACTTTAGCTAAACAACCATAATCAGGAGATAAAAATCCAACATCTAACTGACTTTTTAAATCAGAAATTAAATCATCGATGGTCTCTTTCTTCAAAAATTATCTCCTCTTTATTGGGGTAATTAAAGATTTTTGATTCTCGTGATGACATGAATCGAATATCAAAAGTCCCTTTTCATCGGAAAATTTCATAAATAATTTATTATCTTTTACAGCGTTTATAGTTTTTTGTAACAGACGTGCGTTAACATCTATAACAAAATCACTATTAAAAGTTATGTTTTCATTATAATCAAAATGTAAATTGTCATTATAAACTTCCATTTTATTATTTTTTACAGACAATGTGATACGGTGATAATCATCTTTATCTGAAATCTCATTAAATGGTATTACTATTTTTAACAACATCTCTTTGTCTAACACAATAGATTCTTGAAATTTTTCTAAAAGTGTTTTATAGTCTGGATAATCATGTCCAATAATCACCCTTCCTTCAACATAAACATTTCCAAATTTGATTTTAATTCTATCGTTTTCAATTTCTACAAACAACTGTTCATAATCATCTTGTAAAAGTCTAAGTAAAGATGACATTATATCATATTTAATTGTATATTTTCCCTCTTTTAATGTACTATTATTATCCATTGTATATTGAGATAATACCAAACCATCAGTACCTACAAAATAAATACCATTCGCATCAAATTCCATACAAACGCCTTGGATAAAAGATCTAACCTCTTGTGGATTAACAGCATATAAAACTTTTTCAACAGCTGTTTTCATGATGCCTGAACTTAAAATAAAAGTTGCTTGGTTGAATGGTTTAGGTCTTTGAATAGCATAAATATTAAGCTTATCAAGTCTAAGTTTACCTTTTGAAGTAGTACCGTCTTCATATATATTATCAATACTTATGTTGACAGCTTTTTCAGTGGTTTTGAATTTTACATCTTTTGCGCCGGAGGTGCCGTTATATGGATCAAACGGACTAATAAAAAAACGCAGTTTATCATAAATGATAGAAACTACGCCTTCTTTTTTTATAACACATTTATCAGAGAAAGACTCTAAAGCTATTGATCCATTGTTAGCTATAAAATCTACTCTATCTTCTTTAACTTCTATTAAAATATTACCTACAGAATCACTAGAAGTGATAACAGACAACGCTTTAAAAATACGTTGTAATTCACCCAATTCAATATTGAATTCCATGTCCTCGTCCTTTCACTATAAATTAATTTATTTTTTCCCTTCTCCTATATATGATATTACAAAAAACTAGTTTTGTTAAGAAGAAAATTTACTTTTTTCCTAATCTTACATAAATAATAAGCATTATTCATCTTTTGTCAAGTGTTTTTTTTGTTTTTTTTAAAAAAAACTAAATGACGTCTATACCATCATCAGACAAGCCAATTACAACATCACCGGTTGATACCCCTTCTATAAATGATGTTAAATCATAATTTTCTTGTAAAGTTCTTCTAACATTTAGAGTTGCTTGTATGTTTCTATACCCGCCACTAGCATTAATGCGCGCCGGAAGATCAATTTCAGGATAATCGGTCACAAAATCTATAGCATATCTCATAGCCTCGTCTATACTACCAAATCTTTTTAAATCATACATATATTTTAATCTGTGTAAACGTCTTTTTGTATTTAATTTAAGATTTTGTGGAATATATGAACTAACATTTAATATCCATTTATCTAATCTATTTACTTTCCACGCTGACTTACCCGAACCACTATAAAAATAATCATTAACTATCGATTTAAAAGATAATTCTACCATTTCGTACCATTCTTCAAAACCAGAATGACTAAGTTTAGATACTTTTTGTTTGTTTTTAACATTCTCAAAATGATGTGGTGCTAAATAAGAACCAACAATATAAGCTGTTAAATCACCATATAAATAAGTTCCTGTAACAGAAGCTCCTAAACTAACTTGATGAGTAAATACTGATATAAATAATGGTAAATTATCTATATATCTATAACTTTGTGTAGATATACTAACATTAATAGAAATCTTATCAATAAAAGAATATGTGTCTGCATACCCTATTTTTGCAAATAAATTAGCTGATTGTGTACCATATTTTTCCCCTATAATTACCGCACCCAAATCACTTTTATATATAGTTCTTAAATAAACCATTAAATTTCTAGACTCTGACCATATACATGATGGATTTATTACTGCGGACAAATCTATATGTTCCATAGTAATCACTGAAAGCACACTTGTCAACCTAATAACTTTAGGAATAATTCTTGCAGCCAAATCAGCAACCTGACCCATTGGATTTAAATATGCTTGTAGATTAACAGATGGAACAGGATTAATATAAGCTCTTAAATAACCAAAACCAACACCTTTTATATAAGCAGATAAATCAAAAGGTATTTTAGTACTTATAACAGGCTTCAATATACCTATCAAATTTTTATAATTATTATTTGATATTATTGACGCGCGAAGATCATAATCACCATAAACACCAATTAATGTGGCTAATAAATCTGATTGGTCCCAACCATATATAGATGCTTGAATATCTACAGGACTAATACTGTATAAATAAGCGGGCAGGTCTTTAAGATAAGTAGCTCTAATAATTACTGGTAAGTCATTATATGCAAAACCTCTTATATAAGTTCCTAAATCTTTAGTGGCTTCTCTAACCCACCCTCTTAATATAGTACCTAAATCTTTTGCTGGTTCTCCACCAATAACAGCAGGCAAATCCCCCTTTTGAATGGAATATATATATGATGTCAAATCTAATATGTCCCAACCATATATAGATGCTGGTAATTGTTTCATTGGCCAAACTTTTAGATAAGCTGGTAAATCTATGGGTGGTACAGCAGTTAACGACGCTGGTAATGAAGTAATCTGCATAGCTCTAATATATGCAGGCAGATAGGCTTCTTGAAAACCATGTATTAAAGCACCTAAATTATAAGTAGCAACACTAAAAACATTCAAATAAGCTTGAAGATTGGCAGGTAGTTCTCCAGACATAGCAGCAGGTAAATCCTCAATAAAATTACGATCTATATAAGTACCTAAATCTTTAGTTTCACTATAAACAGGTTTTACAAAAGTATCAATAGAAGCACCTAAGTCTCTAATACCACCGTGAGCAGTTATAGCAGCAGATATATCACCAGTATCAGAATGAGATATTCTCGATTCCCAGTTTAAAATCACATTACCAAAAGTTGTTGGTGTGTAACTCCCAGGATAAAATTTGATAATGAGATCTCTCATCTGCTGTGGTGTGTAGTTACCGATTACCCCCATTATATACCATACCTCTTATTTAAAATTGCTTGATACCAACTTGTATGCCAATCACGATCTTTATTAGCGCGCGAATTACATGAAGTACACAGTGTGATCAAATTCTGCGGACCACAATTCTTTTTATTATAATCAATATGATGAATTGAAAGTCTTTTAGATGTTCCCCAACAATCTGGATTAAGACATCTATTTCCATCTCTCTCCTTAATATAATTTTTGAATTCTTTTGATGACCATTCGAAACAATATGGTTCACAGGAGATACCGCCTTTCCACATAGGGTGGTTTTTGCCTGAAAATTTAATGCTATGACAAATACTTGCACAAATTGGGCATCTATGGCCAGAATTCCAATGATTCCATTTTATAGAACCTTTATGCCCATAAAAACATACATATTCTAACTTTTGATGCGCATTTTTATATGTTTTTGACAATAATTTATAATTCTCATCATCAAATGATTTTTTGATTATATCAAAATTCAATCTCTTTTTAAAAGATCTAATAACTATACTACATTTAAAACATCTTCTACCACTATTCCAATCACGCCATGTTACTTCATATAAATGATTGTTAGGACAAATACATTTCAATTTCTGATTACTGTTTATATATTTCTTTGTTAAAAGTTTATAATTTTCTTTTTTAAATTCTAATTCAATAAATTCTATAGTTTTTTTAATGTTACCGTGACAATAAAAACACCTGTGTCCTTGCTTCCAATCATCCCAACGAATTCTATGTTTATGCCCATGTGGGCATAAATATTCAAGTTTTTGACTAGAATTTTTATATTCTGTGGTTAAAAGAGTGTAATTTTCCTTCTCAAATTTCAACCTAATAAATTCTATGGTTAATTTTTTATACATTTTACTCCGGTTTTATCCAATCATACACAATAGCATTAGTATCGTCTGAATTATAAAGCCCAACTACATAATGATTTTCGTTATAAATTGTTTCTATAGAAAATATCCCACTTTCAGTAGTTGAAATATCAGATCCAATTAATTCTCCTGTAGATCTTAAATATAATCTAACATCTATCCCAGAAGTTAAAACATCGTTAACACTAGTCATTCCTTGACAAAGAAATCTATTCGTAAAAGTATAAACTGAACTTACATCCTCAATTCCTGAAGAAACTACGGTTAAATACCACTGATAATTTATACCTGACGGAGTAGACATTATTACCCCCGCCGGTTGGCCGCCCTGAATACCAGAAATGGTGGAATTTATCACACTATCATCATATGAATCATAAAAAGTTGCATCATAAACATAACTTGGTGCTAAACCTGTCACAGTCGTCGTTAAATACAATTGTTGTGTCAATCCATATACTGTAGATAAATCTGCTGGTATTGGGTTGCTGAAAATAAATGCTGTAATCTCACTAAAAGTAATAAAATCATCCCAACTACTATAATAAGTTGCTTTTATCCAGGCCGCTGAACGAGCAGTGGAGGATATTCGAACTTCGTCAATTATTCCATTAAAGAATAGCGCAGATGTCCTTTCTTTACCTATAAATGCAGAAACAGCATTATCAATGTCGTTCCCAATTACAGCTTTCGTAACAGTTGCGTCTTGTGCGCTATCAACATAAAGTAATGCGTTGGTAGTGGACCTATTCACAACAAAATTAACATAATGCCAAGCGTTATCGTTCAAAGCTGTCGTAGTCTGAAATCCGTCAACAACTCCTATTTGGTTTATTCCATCCTTTATTTCTCCAACTACTTTATTTCCGGCCAGAAGTAATTGGTAGCCGGTCCATTCATTCGGAGTCTCGCCTTTTACAAAAAGGCCCGTGTAATCAGGCTGAGACGCAGAGAACTTTATTAACGATTCGATTGTGAAGTCCGTAGACGTACCAAAATTCAGACTTGCATCGTTCGCGGTACTTATTGCGTCATCAGTTCCATCAAAATCTATCTCTTTCCCGACCTTACCATCCACAAGATCGGCAGTGAGCATGGTTCCTGCTGGGGTTCCGTCATTTGTGTTAGAGGTTGAATCTTTGATAGCACCAGCACCGTCACCGTTGGGATCTTGTGCCATATGCCATACACCCATGAAATTGGCGTCCCATACACTCTTGGCGGGTGTATCACCTGTATCACCAACATAAGTTACATTATCAGATTGTGTTGAATCATAATATAAATACAAAATTGTACCAGAAACTGAAGAAACTGCTGGAACTTTAACCCATAAATTTGCTTCCTCAGCAGACCAATCCCAACGCTCGATTTCTGTGTAAAGTTGGTTATCGTCGGAATCTGTTATGGCTATTTTTTTAGTTCCTGAAATAGTTGATAATTCATCAAAAACAGCTGTGGCATCAAATCCTGTTGATCCAGCCTCGGAGGATAGGGTTATATTAACAGGGAAATTTGTAAGATCCTCATCAACTTTTGAACTATCAATTATAAGTTTTAATTTGTTATCAGAATTCCATCCAGCTAAAGCCATAATTATCTCCTCATTATATGTTTATATCTTTTATATCATCTTGTTCTAATGTTTCATTCGCACGACCACCAAAAGTTGTTGTGTAATAATCTATTAACACAGTGTTATTTATGATGGAAAACGCGGCTGGTGAAGCTATATAAACTCTTCCATTATGTAAGCCTGCTGTGGGGTCTGCCCAAATAGCCGTAAAATTATTATTTCCACCCATTATGATATTATAAACGGTCGCCATAATTACCCCCATTTACATAGTAATTTAGCTTCTCTTTATTTATATGATAAATATATTTTTTATTCATAATTGCTTGATACCAAGCTTTATGCCATTCACGATCTTTATTAGCGCGGGCATTACAAGATGCACATAAAGTTATTAAATTTGTTGGGCCACAATTTTTCTTATTGTAATCAATGTGATGAATATGTAATGGTAAATGATTACAATTTCCCCAACAATCTGGATTTAAACATTTATTTCTATCTCTTTCTTTTATAAAATCTTTAAATTCTTTTGATGACCATTCAAAACAATATGGTTCACAAGAAATACCGCCTTTCCATGCTGGATTACCACTACCACAATAACGCAGTGATAAACCCCTCATCGCACAAATTGGGCACCTATATCCCTGCTGCCAATTTGCCCATGTAATTTTATGTTTATGTTTGTTTGGACAAATATAATCTAATTTCTGACTAGAATTTTTATATTCTTTAATTAATAAAATATAATTTTCTTTTTCAAATTCATTTTTTATAAACTCTATAACGGGCTTTCCTTGACCAACACAATGAGGGCATCTATGCCCGCGTTGCCAAGCATTCCAAATTATTGAATGCTTATGTCCATTTGGACAAATATAACTTAATTTTTGCTTGTTATTTTTGTATATCTTAGTTAACAAAATATATCCTTCTTTTTGAAATTCCGATTTAATAAACTTTATGGTAAATTTAACATTTCCATAGCAATACGGACATCTACAACCTTGTTGCCATGAATACCACATTATTGAGTGTTTATGACTATTTGGACAAATATAATCCATTTTTTGATAATTATTTATATATTTTTTTGTTAAAAGTATATAATCTTCTTTCTCAAATTCTTTTTTAACAAATTCGTATGATAATCTTTCCATTTTTTATTCCTTCATATAATATATTACGTGATTTTGACTCCATTCATCTACTATATATACTCCGCTCGAAGTAGCGAAGAAAAGCGTGTTATCAATTCCATTTTCCGAAGTACTCTCCGTTACAAATATATCATTTATTTCCAACCCGGCGGGAAAAATATCTCCTCCTGTTGAATAAATATAATCAGGATTAACCCAATCCCACAAAGGCTTAGATACTTTATTAAGTGACCATAAATCATATGTACCACTAACAGTTGCACCACTAATAGTTGTGTAATAAAATTTTCCGTCCGAAGTCATAAAACATTTTCTAGCACCAGAAACTGTTGTTGTACTTCTATACATTGTGGGTTTTCTATAATAAACATCTACACCTAAATCAGTACAACACATTAAATAATCATCCCCATTACCATGTATATATTTTACATTTTGAGATGATATTCCAAACGGCGACGAAAAATCTGATAAACAAGTTATTAAATTATTAGGTATAAGAGCTGTTCCAGATATACATGTTTTATAAAAATATTTAATTCCGCTCGAAGTCGTTCCTACATAAACTACATCATCGTCTGCCCAAACGGTGTTGAATCCTTCACTGTTATTTATATAAGCTATCTTTTCTTCTTCTATTTTATCTATTATATCTAAACCAAAATCACAAGCGGCATAAACAAAAAGATTATCAGAAAAAATTTGATTTAAAACCCCAACTGTAAATCCCCATTCGTATGTAGAAACATCAACCCATTGCCATGTATTTGTGTCACACCATTGATTAGACATTTTTTAACCACCACCTATAAAAATTAATTAAATTGTTTATAATCAAATTATCTGCAGAGCCGAGACCCGACATTCACATAATCATAAG
>Ga0307928_10003892_pt1 | contig 11371 bp, 9 predicted proteins | sample AceLakmetagen232_FD_201815 | JGI IMG/M metagenome (GOLD analysis project Ga0307928, IMG submission 201815) | Saline water microbial communities from Ace Lake, Antarctica - #232 | ecosystem: Environmental > Aquatic > Non-marine Saline and Alkaline > Saline | place: Antarctica: Ace Lake...
CGGTGTAAATTTCGCATCAATATTTATCTGTTTCAACAAAATTAATGCTCTTTCTAATTGATGTTTGTGAAACGGAAATCTTGCAGAATGAGTCAATAAAAAATTTCCTCCTGTTGCATCATATCCTAACGAAATTTTCGATTTGACTTTCCATAGAAAAATTAAATTCCGAATATCTCCATTAAAATCTATACTCAAATCAAACTTTTCTTTTCTTAATGACTTTATCAAATTAAAAGCATTCTTCCAATTTTTCAATTTAAATTTTTGGTGCCAAGGCACAATGAAAGAAATACATTCATCGACTAAATTTGTTGCTTCAATTGTTTCTTTTATCTGAGGAACAACTACTAAATAAATTTTTGCTTCAGGATATTTTTGCTTGATCGCTTGTATTGCCGGAGTAACTAAAATCACATCACCGATACAATCATATTCTGTTATTAATATTTTTTTTGGGTTTAATTTATCAATTGAGAAATATTTTCTTCTTGAAAATAATTTAAAAAATGGTGAAATAATTCTTGACAATAATCTCGAAATAAAAAGCGATCTTGGATTAAATATTCCCTGCTTTATCATACTATCCCAACTTTTTCATAATATTTATATAGTTGGTTTCCAACATTTTCAATATCGTGATATTTCACAACCCAGCTTCTTCCCTGCTTACCTTTTTCTAATATTTTTTCCGGACGCAGAATCAATTTTTCTAATTCCAATTCTAAATTGTTTTTATTTACATTTACAAACGGATGATTGGGAATAAATTGTTGATATTTTTTATTCATTGTAGTAAGTGTACAAATTCCCATTGATAATGATTCAACAGAATTCATTCCGTAGCCCCAACCACCTTTATCACCAATTTGATCAATAAAAATATCACTTTGTGACTTTAATTTCATCGCTTCAGTATGTGATAGATTTTCAATTAATTTAAATTCTAAATTGTGCTTTTTTGCGATTCTATTACAAATTGGTATTATTATGTTGCTTCCTTTATAGTAACGATTTGTTGGTGCATGAGAAATTACCAATTTTTTATTTAATTTCATTTTGGGAAAATAATTTTTCGTTTCAAATGGTAGAAATATGTAATTAATATTCGGATGCTTGTCTAATAGATCAACTTCATTTGTCAAATTTAAGTCACTGATCTTATCTATTTGTGGAATTATTCCCCGAGTCCGCAAATCTTCACCGTGATAATGACAAACAATTTTTTTTCCATTTTTTGCCAACTTTTGAATTATTCTAGAATCCTTAAAAAAACCAATCCCAGATTCCAAATGATAGATATCATAATCCAACAAATCGTTTTCTTCAATCGTAGAATAAATTCTCTTTTCATTTAATCTGTCTTTAAATTTAAAAAACAATTTGTCTAATTTCCCTTCAGGTGAATATGTTGGTGGATAGCCATTTTTTTCTTTGTGATAACCTAATTTACCTCGATAAAATTTATAAAAATTGTGTCGTAAACTTTTCAACAATGGCTTTGTAAAATTCATTGGCAAATTTAGACAAATATCACTTTTGTAATTCTTAGGTGAACTAAAAAAAGTAACACTGCGACAATAATTGCCTTTTCCCTCATGAATTTTCTTCCAAAGCTCTAATGTTCCAACAGTATTTTCCGGTGATATATAAAGTATCTTTGACATAATTCAAATATAAATAATTTTTATAATACATTTCATTAAAAAGTATAAAAATTAAATATATATTTTAATGGATTTTTATCAATAAATTTTGTATAATTAATGTTTCGAAAACAAATATTAAATTCAATAAAATAAGGAGCGTTTTTGCAGACAAAAATAAACGAAAAATCTAAAACAGAAAAAGAAATTGATATCAAAATACCCTGGTCAGAAACAGGTAAAGATTATGAAAAATTTTTATCGAAATTTGGTAAAGATATTAAACTGCAGGGTTTTAGAAAAGGCAAAGCACCATTAAAAATTATAGAAAAAAAACATGGCCCAACAATAGAATGGGAATTTATTAAAGAAAACTTCTGGACTTATTTTTCAAAAGCTATGGAAGAAACAAAAATTAAGCCAATAAACCAACCACAAATTACTGATGTCGATTTCAAAAAAGGTGAACATTTAGCAGTTACTTTCCAAGTGCAAGTATTACCAGAATGGGATTTACCTAACTATAAAAAATATTTCACTGTAGAAAAGCCATACTACAAAATTTCTAAAAAAGATATTGAACATTCTATTGAAGAATTAAGGAAAAAGCATGCAAAGGTTAAAAAGATAAAAACACCGGCACAAATGGGAAATCATCTTACAGCGCAAACACAAAAATTAGACAAAAACGGAAAGGATATCGACAAACCTTATGAAACGGTAATTCCCATTGGTGAACAAATTTTTACTGGAAAAATAGCAGCCGAGCTTGTGGGAATAAAAATCAACGAAACACGAACGATTGCATTTGAAGACCCTGCGAACAAAGATAACACATTGAAGTTCAAAGTAACTCCGACAAAAATAGAAGAACACATTTTACCTAAATTAAATGATGAATTTGTTAAGAAAGTTGATCCTAAATTAAATAGCTTAAAAGAATTAAATAATTTAATAAGTTCAGAATTAGAAAAATCTTGGGAAAAAGAGGTAGAAAAAGCCGTTACAGAAAATATTGCAGATTATTTTATTGAACAACTTGCCGATCTTGAATTGCCTTCAGACATGGTAAATGATTATTTGGAAAAATTATTCGAAGATGAAAAGAAAAGGAATCCAAAAGTAAAAGACAAAGATCTTGATGAATTCAAAAAATCGATGAAAGATCAATCCATTAAAATAATAAAATGGGTATTAGTGAAAAATCGCATCATTGAAAATGAAAAAATCAAAGTAACAGAAGAAGACGTATCAAATGAAGTTGACAAAATTTTATCAAATATTAAAGATGAAAAACAAAAAAAAATGTATAAACAATACTATAATTCAAAAGAATTTAAAGAAAATTTAAAAAGTCAATTAATAGAAGAAAAATTAATGGATCATATAAAACAATTCGCAAAATACAAAAAGAAAAAAGTTGATAAAAATAATCCTTCGGGGAGGTAATTATCATGCAAATTCCAATAGTCATAGAGAAAACAGGTCAAGGCGAAAGAGCTTATGACATCTATTCAAGATTATTAAAAGAACGAATAATTTTTTTGGGCACGGCAATTGATGATAATTTAAGCAGTTTGATCATTGCTCAATTATTATTTTTAGAAGCTGAAGATCCTGAAAAAGATATAAATCTATACATCAATACTCCAGGTGGATCGGTCAGTGCCGGATTAGCAATATTCGATACTATGAATTATATCAAACCGGACATTTCGACAATTTGCATTGGGCAAGCTGCTTCGATGGGAGCATTTTTACTATCTGCCGGTAAAAAAGGAAAACGATTTGCTTTGCCAAATTCCAGAATAATGATCCATCAGCCATTAGGAGGAGTTGAAGGGCAAGCAAGTGATATTGAAATTCACGCAGAAGAAATTTTAAAATTAAAGAAAAAGCTAAATAAAATACTTTCAGAAACAACTAATACAAATATTAAAACAATTGAAAAAGATACGGATAGAAATTTTTTCTTATCAGCAAAAGAATCGATAAAATATGGAATAATAGATGAAATTCTATCTAAAAAGAAAAAATAGAAGATTCAATTATATTAATTAAAATAGCAGAAAATCATGACCAAAAATAATACAAAAAATGAAGATGTCAAATATTGTAATTTCTGTGGTAAATCGGAAAATGAAGTATCATTTTTAACACAGGGAATTAAAGCATCTATATGCGATAAATGTGCTGCCACCATTACCGAATTTGCTAAAAAAGAATCTACTTCAATGGTGAATATGCAATTAAGTAATTTGCCGACTCCAAAAGAGATCCATAAAGAATTAAACAAATTCGTTATTGGTCAAGAAAATACAAAAAAGACAATTTCCATTGCAGTTTACAACCATTATAAAAGGATACTTCATCGAAATTCAAATGACGACGAAGTTGAATTAGAAAAGAGTAATATACTTTTATTAGGGCCGACTGGAACAGGAAAAACACTCACCGCTCAAACATTAGCACGAATACTAAAGGTGCCGTTTGCAATTGCTGATGCGACGGTTTTAACTGAAGCGGGATATGTAGGAGAAGATGTTGATAATATTATTACTCGATTATTACAAGCAGCCGATTATAATGTAGAAGCGGCAGAACAAGGCATTATTTATATTGATGAATTAGATAAAATTGGTAAGAAATCCGGGAATCCTTCAATTACTCGTGATGTTAGCGGCGAAGGAGTTCAACAAGCTCTGTTAAAAATCTTGGAAGGAACAATTTCATCTGTTATGCCGGAAGGTGGCAGAAAACATCCCGAAGCAAAATTAGTAAATGTGAACACACGCAATATTCTTTTTATCGGTGGTGGTGCATTCAACGGATTGGAGAATATTATTGGACAAAGAATTGGAAAAAATAATATTGGATTTGGTGCAAAGAGACATTCTATAAAAGAACAAAACAGATCATCAATACTTTCACAAACAATTCCTCAAGATCTTGTTCATTATGGTTTCATTCCGGAATTAGTTGGTAGATTACCAATAATGACAACATTGGAACAATTAGATAAAAATGCTTTACTGTCAATTCTATCAGAACCAAAAAATGCTTTGATCAAACAATATAAAAAACTTTTTGAACTTGAAAATATAGAATTGGAATTCGAGAAATCCGCATTAGATGAAATTGTCAAAATCGCTTTCCAAAAAGATACTGGCGCAAGAGCATTACGATCAACTATAGAAAATATTATGTTAGATGTAATGTATGAAATTCCCGGAAGTAAGAATATTAAAAAAGTTATAATTAATAAAAAGTTTATTACAAACAATGGAAAATATAAATTGATAAAGAAGAACAAATCCGTAAAAAAACTTCACATAAAAACGTAAAAATGCAGAATGTTTTATGACAGCATCAAATACTAAAATATTTTTGGACTACTTTTTACAATAATGACAATTATAATTATTATTGTTGATATTAATATTTGATAAATGTAAATTTCGCTTAGATTTTTGAAAATAGCGCACGTAGCTCAGTTGGATAGAGTGACGGATTCCGGTTCCGTAGGCCGAGGGTTCAAATCCTTCCGTGCGTACTTATAATATAATTTGCACCCGTAGCTCAACTGGTGGAGCAGGTGACTCTTAATCACAAGGTCGAAGGTTCGAGTCCTTCCGGGTGTACAAAGTTAGTTGAATAAATTTAATTATATTGATTTAAAATTATTCTTATTAAAAAAAATGGCTCATATTTATTATAAGCCATTTTTAATTTAATTACAAATAAAGTTTATTAAAACATCCTACTCATTCTCAAATAGCCAATCCAAGGAGCATTTTCTGTTGATGTTTCCTTTGCAATATCGAATCTTACTCCCCATTCATACAAATCTCCGGTTTCTATTCCAATTCCAAATGTACTTTTCATATCATCAAAATCATAATTTAACAGATCAGCAGAAACGGAATTGTTGATATTTTTATCTACAATACCAGCATCAACAAAACCAAAAACCCAAATATCTTCAAAACCAATTCCTACTTCTTGATTGATCAATAACATTTTATTACCTTGTAATGACTTAAACTGAATTCCTCTGAGAGAACCAATTCCTCCCAACCAATATTCATATTGAACCGGATGATCAATGTTCGGATTCCCTGTTACAACCGATGATATTACTCTTGTCCTATTTTGAATAGTTCTTGATATTGTAGTGATATAATTACATTCAAGATGCAATCTGTCAAAACTCCAATCGCTACCATAACCATAATTTTCATATATTCCACTTATTAACATTTCACCCGGAAAAGTCATTCCACTCTTGCCAATATTTATAGAATTTGAAATACGGAATCCATTTAATTTTCCGGATATAAATGGCAATCCGTCAATATTTTTTGCAATCGGTCTTAATTTTTTTTCAGTGTCATTTTTGTACAAACCAATTGTATCTTCTTTTTGAGAAATATATTCAAACTTAAATTTTAAAGCATTCTTGAACTTTTGTTGCAATCCAATTTTATATCCTTCTGTGAGGATCCTATCATAATTATCTTCTTTTTTGAATAAATAAGAAATAATATTATCCAGATTATCCGTTCGCCAATTATCAAAATGTTCTGTTTGGTGATACAAATTTGTATATAAACTTAGTTTATTTTTTTCAAAAAAATTAAATCTGACCATAGCTGCTGTCTCCCATTCTTTCATACCAAATAGATATCCACCTTTGAATCCCACATCAAGTATTTCCATGTTGCCAACTCCATTTCTAACATCTCCCATTTGAAGAGAAAAACCTTCTTGACGATTGAAATCAATTTCGGGTTCATAATTTGGAAACGGATCTGCTTCTCGAAATGTATGAGAAATATTCAATGATCTATTATCACCAAAATTATATTTAAATTTCGATCGATTCCAATTGAATTTCGGCACCTTTACATGATTTCCTTTAATACTTGCTTCCACTATATCACCATTGACAATGGCAGATTTCTTTTTGACTATTTTCCCTCCTATATTTTTTATCTCTCCATTAATTACAGAAGTGCTGTCGAGAAATATTTTACCACCATAAACGGTAATATTTCCATTAACAACACCGGCAATTTTTACATCACCAACAAACATTTTTAAATGAACATTTGCTTTCAAAGTATCACCCGCTTCAAGAAAATAATTATCAAATTTCTCTTTAATTACAATTTCATCTTGAGCAAATGAAAATGTGATTAATATTAAAACAATGAATGTTAATTTTATTATTGATTTCATTTTATATCTCCAATTAATTATTTATTAGATTTTTTAATTATTATTTCACCATTCTCAGCATTTAATTCAATCTTATGAGTACCGCTGTTTATTTTTCCCTCTGCAACAATTTTTCTTGAATTAATTTTAGAAATATTTATGTCAAAATCAGAAACAATATCTAAGCCATATCCTTCTGCTGTAGCGTTAATTACGCCATCCATTGATTGTGGAATATTTAATAAAATTGATCCATTTCTACTTTTTAATGTAATTGAATTATCTTTTTTGGGATTTGTGTAACTTTTCGAAATTTCAATATCGCCACTCATTGTTTCAGATTCAATGCTTCCGGAAATATCATCAATAATTATTTCGCCACCGGCTGTTTTAACAACTGCATTGCCAATAATTTTTATTCCTTCGACATCACCTCCGGCTGTTTCTGCTTCTACATTTCCTTTAATATCATTTATTTCTATATCACCACCTTTAGTATTTGCATTTAAATCTCCCCTGATATTTATTGCTTTAATGTCGCCACCAAAAGTTTTCAAATCAATTGTTTTTCCATCAAATTCGTTTATTTCAATGTCACCACCAAAAGTTTTTGCTTCAATCCGACCTTTTATTACTTCAAGAATAATATCTCCACCCATTGTCTTCATTTTCGTATTTCCGATAATATTTTTACATTCAATATCTCCACCGGCAGAATAAAGATCAATATTACCTTCCAATGCGAAAGAATTAATATCACCTCCCATTGTCTTTGTAAATATCTTTCCATTTAACTCCTTGAGAATTACATCACCACCGGTAGTTACCAACTCTATCTCTCCACTAATATTATTTATATTAAAATCCCCACCGACGACACTTAATGCAATACTAATTTCTTTAGGCACATCTAAAATATATTTAATCGATTTTAAACCATTCCCAAAATATCTTTTGTGCTTTAAATCATTCGATAATTTATAACCATTATCATCACTTTTCAATTCTGTATGAACCTTTTCCCATAATTCTTTTGCGTCATTTTTTGAACGCTTTTTAATTTCTATTTTTTCGGTAAATCGAATTTCATTATTGTCCGTTCCTCTTAAAAAAACATCGCCCAATAATTCGTTAGCTGTCAATTGTGTTGGTAATTTTTTGACACTTAATTTGCTATCGGTAACAAAAACATAACTCCCGTCAACATTGCTTATTTTTGTTTCTTGTCCAAAAATAATACTTGCTAAAAATATTAAGAATATTATTTTTTTCATTTCTTTCTCCTATTTTTTTCTTATTGGAATACCTTCGTTTCCATAATATTTATTTATCATTGTTTTAACACCCTCTGCTTCATCATTATTAGCAGCTTTTTTTAATGCAATTTGTACTTTTTGATCATTATCATTTCCCAATATTTGAATGGCTTCCATTCTGATTGCAGCACTTACTTCATTTTGCAATACAAAAATACACGCATCTCTAATAGTATCATTAAGAGAATAATTTTTTAAAGCTCGCAATGCCTTTAAACGAACACCAGGATTGTCATCATATTTAACCGAATGAATTAAAGCATTAAGAATCTCGACATTATTTGATGACATACCTTCCATGATTTTTGCAGAATGTAATCTCGTTCCCGAATTATTTGCCTTTACTAACGCATAAGCTAATAATTTTTGAATATTGGGATCACTTCTATTCCCTTCTATCCTTGCACCATTATTCCATGACAGATCAAAAGAAACATCATTAGTAGCATTAGATACTTCACTAATTTTTATATCATTCAATCTGTTATTATCAATAATTTCCTGCACATTATAAGCAGTTAAAGTCGGATTCATTTCCTGAGAATTTTGAAGAATAAATCTGCCAACCAAAATTCCAATAACTAAAGTTGCTGCAGCCGTAGCAATAGGAGTAATAATTTTATTTGACCAAAATAAAAATTTCTCTTTTGGCTTACCAATAATCATCTCTCTTCTGACTGATTTCATTATATTATTGTGCAATCTTTCAATACGATTGCTGTTCAATTTGGGCTCTGAAATGTTTGCATAATTTTGTGAGAAAAACATTTCATCATTCCACAAAATTGAACAATCTACACACTCATTTTTATGTTCTTTTAATTTCCTTAAAATATTTTCTGGAATTTCAGAAATATTATAATTTAAAATAATGTCTTGAAATTTTTTACAATTCATATTATCACCTTTTTTCCATTTTTTCTTTATATGGTTTTAATAATTTACGAAGTTTCTCATTTGCTCTAAACAAATATTTTTTTACAGTTCCTTGATGTAAATCCAAAATAGATGCAATTTCCTTTATCTTTAATTGTTGATCGTATTTCATTACAAATACTGTTCTCTGTTTTTCCGGCAGTTCGTTCAATGCATTTTTTAATGTCCTTTGGAATACTTCTTCTTCTAAAATGTGAGTGGAATTATCTTCAGAAACAGCATAATTTTTTTCATCATCATTTTCATTTGTTAAAAAATCATCATATTTTCTTGTTTTAATATGATTAAATGCCGTATTCATTGTTATTCTATAAAGCCAAGAGTAAAATGAAGATTTGAAACCAAAAGTATTAATTTTTCGAAATATTGTTATAAAAACATTTTGAGCAATATCTTCTGCATCTTGTTCGTTTTTTGCAATCTTTATTGCTATCATCAAAACACGCTCTTCATAGTTTCTTACTATTTCCTCAAATGCTATCATATCGCCCGCCTGTGCTCTTTTAATTACTGCAAATTCTTCCATATTTCTCCATTCTTTTAATTTGACAAATAAATTACAAATATAGTTGTCATTTTTTATCCACTCTTTGTAAGATATGTAAATTTAATTATTTTTTTTATAATTTTACATGAAAAAAAGATTTGAATATTAAAATATGTTTATTAAATTAGTTCAAAAATAAGAGGAGTAATAATATGCCCAAAACCACAATCATCTTTCATCATAACTCAAATTCTCAACAAACTGAAGAACAGTTAAAACAAACAATGGACAGTATTAAAAAATTATCTAATATCGATCATGAAACTATAATTCTTTCCACAGATAAAAACAAAGTGCAAGAAATTTTCCCAAACACAAATTCAAAGATCATTGAATACGATGATAAAAATCCCTCTATTGGATTAAATGAATCAATAAAATCGGCTTCAGGAGAATACATTTTATATATTGATAATACACAAAATCCGGTTTATTTAAAAAATTCCTCATTAGATGCATTTTTATTGGGAGCAGAAAGAAATCCAAAGGTTGGGTTATTTTATACAAGTTATGAGCTGAAAGATAATGGAGAGATTAAAGAAATACATTTATTGGATCATCATTTAGGACGAGTTCGTGATAATATGGATTATGGAAAAGTATTTTTTATTCCTAAGTCGGCCATAAATAAAATCGGTGGATTTGACAATTCTGTAAAATATAATGTACTTTATGACCTCAGATTAAAGATCTCAGAAAAATATCAGCTAATTCGTATTGCCAATAGATATAGCGGATCATTTTATCAAGTTGAATCAGCAAGTAAAAAAGCAAATGTTTTCGATTATCTATTATCTGGTAAGGAAGTTCAATTAGAAGCTGAAAAAGTTGTAACTGAACATTTAAAAAGGATAAATGCTTATTTGGAACCAAATAAATATTTTCCAGTTAAAAATAAAGTTAAAGACATCTCGACTTTATTAGCATCAATTATCATTCCAGTTGGTAACCGCCCTGAATTTATTGGAACTGCTATTGATAGCGTTTTGGCACAAACAATTCAGGATATTGAAGTACTTGTAATGGTCAATGGCGGACCAAATGATCCTACTGCTGATGTTGTAAGAAAATATGTTAAAGGCGGTGAATATTATGATGATACCAAACCGGAAGTTAGATTATCCGTACTTGATATTAATAGCATTGGTTTATGTTTAAATTTAGGTGCGAAAAATGCAAAGGGAAAATATTATGTTCAATTAGATTCTGATGATCGTTTAAAACCAGATGCAGTTGAAAAAATTATCAACAAATATAAATCTTCACCTGAAGTCGGAATGGTAATTGGATCTTATGAAGTGTGGGAAAAACTTGGAAACGGTGATTTAAAAAGAATGGAAAATATGCCGGTTGTTACACATGATGAATGGACAGAAGAAAACGGAAGAAACAATTTATTAAGAATAAACGGAGCTGGCGCACCAAGATCTATCCCGATAAAAGTAATTAAAGAGATGGGATATTTTAGTATAAATGACGATCCTTATGCAAGGAATTATGGCGAAGATTATGAAATGGTGGCAAAGATCAGTGAACATTATAAGATCGGTCGTATATTTGATCCTATTTATGAAGTTATCAGACATGAAGGTGGAACAGATCATGCAATTGATCAAATCACCGTTGACAGAAATGATAATGCAAAAGATTGGATGAGAAAAGAAGCTATTATTAGAAGACAAATATCAAATAATAAATAAGAATAA
>Ga0307928_10003893_pt1 | contig 11370 bp, 22 predicted proteins | sample AceLakmetagen232_FD_201815 | JGI IMG/M metagenome (GOLD analysis project Ga0307928, IMG submission 201815) | Saline water microbial communities from Ace Lake, Antarctica - #232 | ecosystem: Environmental > Aquatic > Non-marine Saline and Alkaline > Saline | place: Antarctica: Ace Lake...
CAAAAGTTTGAATACAAGAGACCTGAAAGAGTATCTATCTCACCTCTATTTTTTCGACACGGAGCTTGTCAAAGATGCGGGCGTAGCTGTAATGTGGGATTTGATTTATTTTGGACCTCTAAAAATGGATTAACTCCTTCGCTTGTAGATAAATTACAAAAATATCCAATTAAAATTAATGGTAAAGAATTTGATTTATTTTCATACAAGAATCCAAGAAATACTCCCAGATGTGATTTTGTGAGTTATGATAAGGAAGGGAAGGCAAAATGTGATATACACCAAGATAAACCCGTACATTGTAGTTTTAATCCTATGTTTATTAGTTGTAATAAACAAAATGTTACACTTAATAAAAGACATTTTGGAAGGAATTATAAATTTGGTTGCGAGATACAATGGGAACCATTTAGTTATAAACAATTTATAACTTGGGATTTGCCTTGGATCAAAGTATTATCACAATCAGCAAAAGATTTAAATATTGAAACTTATTTACCAAAAATTATTAATAGGTTGACTTCAGAGGATATGGATGCTAGACTTAAAATAGGTAAAATACCTAAAGAGGCAATAATTATTTATCAAAAAAAAAATAATTTTTTAGTAAAAATATGGAAAAAGATAAAAAAATAACATTCACCAAAGATGATGCTGAACATCTATACGAACTTGCTTTACAGAATTTTCAAGGAGGATGTTATATATGTGATAAAATAAAAAAGCGATTAGAAAAATTTATTGGTTTAAAAGATGTAAAAAAAATCAAAAGAATAGTTAAAAAATATCCATACTACTAATGAATAAAAATACAATAAGTAGAGAAATAATAACACAAGGAGAACAACAGATTCAGAAAGATGGCTGGAAAATATTGGCTACTAGTCGGAAAAAAATTGGAAGAGAAATAATTAGAGATATTTTAAGGGAATTTGATCTTGATGAAATTCTTTATTCACCTAATCTTTTAATCGAAAAAGATGGCTATAAATTCTTTGTCATTTTTTCAGAAAAAGAAAAATTTCCAATTTCTAAAACTAAAAAGAAGGGTGAAGTTATGGTTTCTGGTATAGACTGGTTTAAACACCAACTTGCTCAATACATCGAAATAACAACTGGCATTCAAGTTGGACTAATGATGTATAGTCGAGAATCCAAAGAATTAATAATGAGACAAATGAATCAATTAAAGAAACCCCTTCCTTGGTTTAAAGGAGATGGATGTCTTTTACAGGCAATTCAATCAGTTATATCTGCTCCTAATCCTAAAAAAATTAAAAGATTAGCAAAAGTATTTCATGATCCAGAAATGACAGACAATGAACATAAAATAATGGAAAAAATTAGAGAAGGAGAGATTAAACCTCCAATACTTAAATGTATTCAATGTTATAATAATCATCGTGCTATTTGTAATCGTTGTATTAAAGGAAAACATAAGAGTATAAAAGCGATGGCAATCTGGGAAATTGGAGAATTTCAAAAGAAGAAATTAACAATTCAACCACAACTTGAATTTAAAAAATAAATATGGGTAAAAAAATAAAACTTAACCAATCAATAATAAACGCTTTTGAAAATTATATTTGGAATATTCAAGAAGCAGTAAAGTTTGTGGAAATGGGAAGTGGTAAAAAACATAAAGAAGTTTTTGATATTCTTAAACCAATCCTCAATACTCACAAAAAAGATTTGTATAAAACCATTGAGAAAGAAATGAGTAAGTCAGAAAATAATTAACCACTTTTAATAAATATGAATAAAAAACAAGAAAAATCAATGACATTAAAAGTAGATAAAGATAAACTTATTTTTGAGTTTAATAAAAAAATAGGCAAAAAGTTAAAAGAATAAAATTAGATATGGATGTTGTAGAATGCGATTGTGGTAGACCATATAAAGATAGCGACCCAGCAGATTTAATTAACGAATTATTAAAAGAAATCAAATCACTTAAATGAATAAATACGAACAGTTAAAATTAAAGATAGCCGAAGCAGTTGGTAAAGAAAAAAAGATTTATGGATTAGCAGATGTGTTGTTGGTTATAAATAAAAAATATCTCAGAAAAGATTTAGAAATTGATATAAATTGGGCAGATGGTGTGTTGGTTTTTTCAACGGAAACAAAAGAAGCGTGGTGGAAATTAAAAAAAGACTTTGATAATCAATCTAAAGAATGTAAATTATTCTTAAAGGATTTATTATTATGAGTAAAGAACCAATTTTCAAAGCAAAACCAAAATTTTTAAAAGAAGTTCATAACTGCCGATTAATGAAACAAGCATTAGATGTGGGATTTTTAACTACTAATGGCTTTGGCTGTTTTGTCAAAAATGCAGATGACTGGAATAATCCATTTACTTATTGTCCCTATTGTGGAAAAAGATTACATAAAAAACTAAATGGAGAAAAAAATGAAACCAATAACTAAAACAATAACAATAATAACTCTCCTCCTACTCTCAATAATAGTTTATGTGGGACTTGGCGGAGTGTTTGAGTTAAAAATATGAGTAAACAATATTATAAAATTTTATCACAAGGCAGTAGTCATAGAGGAGAATTAGGTTATTTTGTAAGTGGATTTCAATATGCAGGTGAGTTACACTATACATTAAAATTAGAGAAAGAAGGATTTAGAAGTTATCCATTTAGAAATTTAGAAAAAACTAAACATTCAGATGAGAAAACTATAGAAAAATTAGGTAAATTATTTATTAAGTTTTTAAAGAAAGAATTCAAAATATGAGACAAGAAATAAAAGATAAAAAATTGAGAGCACATCTCATTGCTATTTTACAATTAATAGGTGAAGATCCTAATCGTGAAGGACTCAAAGATACTCCTAAACGAATAGTAAAAATGTATAAAGAAATATTTAGGGGATACGATCCAACTCAAGAACCATTAATAACAACTTTTAATAATGGAGCAGATGGAGTATATTATGACCAAATAATAACAGATCAAGGGTATTTTTTTAGTCACTGTGAGCATCACGGTGTTCCATTTTTCGGAGAATATAGTTTTGGCTACATTCCAGATAAAAAGGTATTAGGATTGTCTAAGGTAGCAAGAGTTGTTGATTATTATTCAGCTAAATTGCAAATACAAGAAAGATTGGGAGGAGAAATAATTGATTATATCGAAAAAGTTGTTAAACCAAAAGGATTAATACTTCAATTAAAAGCTAGACATCTTTGTAAAGAGATGAGAGGAGTTAAAAAATATGATGGAAAGATGACTACTAGTATTGTAAGAGGTGTATTTGAGAGTGATCATATAGCTCGTCAAGAGTTTTTCGAATTAATTAAAAAATAATTATGAATAAAATAAAATTTGAAAAATATCTAAAAGAAAATTGGGACGAATTAGTTGAATATGCAGAGGGAATGACTGGAGAAAGTTATACTGGAAGAGAACCATTATTAACCAAAGAAACTATTATTGAAGAAGCTAAAATAAAATATGAAGAAGAAAATATAAAAGAATTAGAAAAAGGAATAGAAATGATTAAACAAGGAAGATGTATTAAATGTGGAAAGAAACTTAAACAAGCAGTAGACCCGATAGCTAAAAAGAAAACAGGTTATTTATGGTATTGTGAATGTTCGCCTAAAAGAATAATATCAATAGGATAAAATTATGAATAAAGGTTGGTTTAAAAAAGGACATAAAACAAATATTGGAAAAGAGTGCAAAGAAAAGACAAAAGAAAAAATCGGAATAGCCAATAAAAAGATATGGGCATCTAAAAGAGTAAGAATATATTGTCAATATTGTAATAATCCCATTGATGTTTCTAAATCACAATTAAAAATACAAAAATATTGTAATACAAGGTGTATGTACGCTGATCCAGAATGGAAAAATAAACTCTCTAAAACAGTAAAGAAATTACATAAAAAAGGAATTTATGGAAAAGAGTGGTTAAAAAATAAAAAAGGACAAATTGCTTGGAATAAAGGGAAAGAATGTCCAAAAGGTGAACAATCTAATAATTGGAAAGGTGGAATAACATCTTTGTTACAAATAATCTTTGGAAGTTTAAAAATGAAAAAATGGAGAAAAGAAGTTTTTACTCGCGATAATTATACTTGCCAAGAATGTAAAAAGAAAGGAATAGAAATTGAAGCACATCATAAAAAAGCAATTAGTAAGATTATTAAACAAAATAAAATTAAATCATTATTAGATGCTTATAAATGTATTATTCTATGGGATATAAATAATGGTATTACATTGTGTAAAGATTGTCATAGATATTCTAGAAAGTATCATAATTGGAATAAAAAACATGCTTAAAAAAGAAAAACAATTTAATCTCTGGTTCGCCGTCGGAAGCCGACAATATTTACACTTATTACTCGTTTCTGCTGTTAAAAATATACTCTTTAGTTACATTTATCAAGAACCATATAAATCTAAGAAATTATTAAAGAGACATAAATGTAATTTATTTTTGGATTCAGGTGCTTTCACAGCTTGGTCTAAAGGAAATGAAATTAATATAGATGATTATATTAAGTGGGTAAAAAATATTAAAAAAGATTATCCCTATCCAGTAATGTGTGCTAACCTAGATGTAATTCCTGGAAGATCTGGAAGTAAGCCAACACAAGAAGATATAGATGAATCCGCTAAGCAAGGATGGAAAAATTATCTTTATTTAAAAAGTAAAGGATTAGATTCAATGCATATTTTTCATCAAGGAGAAAGCTATGAATGGCTTAAAAAAATGTTAAAAGAATGTAAATATATTGGAATATCTCCTTGTAATGATTATACAGACCTTAAAAAAGACCAATGGTTATATGCTGTATTTAATATTATCAAAAGAGAAGGAATGTTGGGCAAGATTAAAACTCATGCCTTTGGAATGACATCTATAGAATTATTAAAGAAATATCCTTTTTATTCTGCAGATTCTTCAGCTTATGCTTTTACATCTGCTTTCGGAATAGTTCATAGTCCCTATGGGAAGATAATAATATCAGAACAACAAGAGAATCATAAAGATTATATAGAGAAAAAACCCGAAGCAATAAAATTGAAATTAATAAAATATATTGAAAGTTATGGCTTTTCTTATAAATTAGCAAAAGAAAATTATAAATTTAGAAATATAATTAATATAGATCATTATTTAAAGATAGAAGAAGAAATAAATAAAAATCCAGTTGAGTTTAACGATTCACAAAAATCATTATTTGAATTAGATTATTAAGTGGTTGATGAAGGTTTTTTTAACCGGTGGTCACGTAAGTTTTATAAAAATTGTGCCTTCTTTTTTCAAGTCTATGAGAATAGATTTGTATCCTTTCTGGGAGGCGTAATTACCCTTAAAAGCCACTTTTAATAATATTGAGAAGGGCTCATCTATTTGTATTATTTTTTAATCAACATTCTTTAATACGGTAAATTAGCTCTTCTTCATGTTATTAATATGGTAAAAGAAAAAATTAAAATAGAATTTCCCGCGATTTTTATCTCGGTAAATATGCAATATGGAGCTGGTAGAAGAAAAGGAGGATATCCTATGACATTTTTGACTACTGATGCAAAGGCATATAAAGAAACAGTTGCTTGGGAAGCTAAAATGGCTTATAAAGGCGAGATTATAATTGATCCTGTTAAAGTTTCAATTTGGTATTACTTTCCAAATAAGATGAGAAGAGATATTCAAAATGATAAATTGACACTCGACGCACTCGAAAACATAATTTATAAAGACGATAAACAAGTAGCAGAATTACATTTATATAAAAGATTTAAAAAAAATAATCCATATACAAAAATAGTAATTACAAAATTATGAAAACAAAAGTTTGCTCAACATGTAAAAAAAGAAAAAAAATGGATAAATTTAGTAAAAGTAAAATTAATAAAAATGGTTTAACTTATAATTGTAAAGAGTGTAGAAATAAAAGAGTTAGAGAGATTCAACGAAGACCAGAAGTTAAAGCAAAAAGAAGAGAGTACGAAAAGAAAAATCATGATAGAATTTTAGAAAGATATAAAAAATGGTATAAAGGATGGTATGAAGAAAATCGTAATATAATATCAAAAAAACAAAAAAAATGGTATAAAGAGAATCGTGATATAATATTAGAAAGACATAGAAAGTGGTATAAAGAAAACAAAGAAAAAGTAAAAGAATATCATAAGAAAAATAGAAAAAAAATAAAAGAATACTGTAAAGAATATTATCAAAAAAATAAAAAGGAATGTAATAAATATCGTAGAGAATATTATCAAAAAAATATTGAAAGCCAAAGAAAATATCATAGAGAATATTGGAAGAAAAACAAAAAGCAAGGGTTGACTTCAAATTAATAATATAATACAATATAAACAATGGATTTTTTAATTACACAACTAAGGGAATATACTTTAAAACAAGAACGAGAAAGAGGAGGTGGATACAAAAAAACAAGTTACTGGCCGAGTGAATGTACGGGATGTAATAGAGTAATATATTGGAGATGGAAAGGAGAAAAATCAACTAATCCAGTTGATGTTATTGGTCTTCAGATAATGAGTATAGGTAATAAAGTTGAACAACAATTAGTTGATGACTGGACAAAGATGGGAATTGTTATTCCTCCTCCAACAGGAAGCTTTCAGCATAGAGTTGAAATAGAAAGAGAAGGAATTAAAATAACCGGTAAGATTGATGCGATAATAAAACAAAAACTTAAAACAGGAGAATTAATTGAGGTCCCAGTTGAAGTAAAAAGTTTTTACGGTGATTTTCAAGAACGATTAATAAATCAATTACAACCCAATGAAGGATATCTAAAACAATTAGCGATTTATATGGATGCTTTAGATAAAAATATAGGTATTCTTTATATGGTTAATAGAGGTAACGGACATCAATTTCAATTTATATTAACAAGAAAAGCAGGTATCTTTAGATTAAAAGGAATTAATTATGAAAACGAGATATTAAAATCAGATAAACCAATAATTCAATTTAATATTAATGATACGTATAAATACTTTTCTGAAATTAATAAAGATGTAGTTGCTAATAAAGTTCCAAAAGCAATTTTTCAATATAAATATCCAGTAACAGAAAAGATGCTTAAATCACAATATTCTACTGCTTTAACTAATGCAAGAATGGGAAGAGCTGTAATAGGTGATTGGCAATGTAAATATTGTAGTTATAAAGATAAATGTCTTAAACATGAAAAATGTGATCACGGTTATAGTAAAGAAGAACAAGAGAAAATAATGGAGTTAACAAAAGGCTACACAACAGCTCAATGGAGAAAATAAATTTATAGGTTGACTTCAGATTAATAATAATATAATATAATAATATAAATATAAATAGTAAAAAATAGTTCTTTAAAAGTTGAGGGGTGACTGAATAAGTCGCTACGCACGGCTAAAGTATTTTCCTTTATTGAACGCGAGCAATCGTTAGTATAAACGCCTTGGGCTAACCCAGTGAAGGATGGTGGAAAAGTTGTGGAGCCATAACCTAAAAATGTTACAATCATTAATTGTCCAATTATATGTTATTAGTGCGGAGGTTCCAATACTTGAGTAGCTATGATAGTGTATTTGCTTGACCTATATCTGAATTATTGGGAGAAATCCTGATAAGGAGGGTTTGAAATGGCGGTATGTTATTATTCTATTCCCCCTTAACTTTTAGAGAATTATTATAAAAATAAAAGGTCGAAAAAAATAAAAAATATAAAAATAAATAAAAAACAAAATTATGAACGAAACAAATAAAGAAGAATTAGCAAACATATCAGGTGAAAAAAATATTAGACAATCTGGACGCTATATTGTTCCAATCATCAGCTTACAAGGTTCAGACAATGTCTTTCAAAGAAAATTTCCCAATGATTCTGGTAAATGGGAAACACAAGATCTTGAAGATAAAGAATTAAAAGTTACTTTCTTAAAAATAAGACGAAGATTATTTCAATTTAAAATTGATTCTGCGGGAAAATCTACCGGTGAAGCATTATTCAGCAATGAACACGATAGCTTTACAGATAAGGTAACTATTCTTGAAACTACTAAAAATGGTAAAACAATGAAAATCGATGAAGGATATTATGATGAAATTAGAGAGAAATATCAAGGATTAAAAGTTCACATGCAAATATATTGCTTAATGGATGATGAAATAATTCAACTAATAGTAAAAGGTGCTAGTTTATCTAATTTATTCAGATATCTTAAAGAAGATATTACAGAGAAAGAACATTCATTCGAATATGTAACAAAATTAACAAAACTAGAGAATGAAGGTCAATTAGGCAAATATTATAGCATAGAATTTTCTAAAGGTGAAGAATCTGATTTAGATATTATTGGTCCTAAAATGAAAGAAGTTCACAAGGCACTTAATATATTAGAACCTAAAAAAGAAAATGACGAAGAAAAACCTCCAGTTGAATCATATGAAAAAGCAGCTGAAGAGCAAGAAATTAAAGATAAAGAAGAAGAGGAAGATGATGGAATACCAATTATAGAATAAATATTAAAGTTATTAAAGGTCGAAATAAGTAAAAATAATAAAATAAATATATGACTCCACAAAAATTTAATATAGGCGATGAAGTAAGATTTAAGAATATAGTAGAAGACAACTATATTCCAAAATTTTATACTCAAGAAGATGGAATTCCGCTTAGAAAATTAATACACGGAGATACGAGATTTCGTTCTAATGAAGGTAAAATTGTAGATATCTATAATGATTATTATATTGTACAATATGTAAGCACAACAGGTCAATTAGTTGCGCTTGGATTTAGAAAGGAAAGCTTAGAATATAGAGAGGGAAGCTTAGAATATAGAGAGGGAAGCTTAGAATATAAAGATTATTACAGATGTGAATTTGATGAAGCAGGAACAAAAGGAGTTATTAATAAACCTATGAAATTAAATTTAATGATGAGACGGCTATTAAATGCCGACATTAAAAAGTTAATTAAAGCAGGTCTTATAAATGGCAATCTTTTATTAACAGATGAAGGTAAAAATGCCTTATATGCTTTATTAGTCGAAACACATAAGAAAGAATTAGTTGAAATTGCCAAAGAAATTATTGCTGAGAAAAAAGAAGATAGAGAATAAATAATAAAAAGATATGAATAAAAAACAATTAGAAAAAGCAATTTTAGGAAGAAATGAAAGAATAGTAGAATTAGAAAACGAAAATTATAAAATTAGAGAAGAATTAGGAAAATTTCAAAGAATAAAAGAAAAAATAAAACAAGAAAACTGTAAACATTACTGGATAGAAAAAGAAAGACATTATTATAATAATGTTAATCTAGATAAATATAGAATAGAATGGCATTGTGAAGATTGTGGAATATCAAAAGAAGAATATATGGAGAATAAATAATAAGGTCGATTTAAAAAATAGAATAGAAAGGCGGTGAAATAATATAAAAAAGAAAAAAGAAATTACACAATTACATATTAGTAAAATTGTCCCAGATCCGGAACAACCAAGACAAGAATTTGATGCCGATGAAATGGATAGATTATATAATTCTATTAAAATTAAGGATATAATGGTACCTCTTATAGTTGAAAAGACAAAAGTAAAGGGTAAATATTTACTTCTTGATGGTGAAAGACGATATAGAACAGCAAAAAAATTAGGATTAACTCAAATCCCAGTAAAGGTTATGAAACAGCAAGCACCAACAGAAAGAATGGTCATGAGGTGGCATTTACAAGATCAACATGCAAATTGGTCTCTATTTGATAGAGCAAGAGCAATAGCGTTCTTTAAAGATTGTGAAAAATTAACCAACGACCAAATTGCTGAATTATTAGGATTAAGTAAAAGTACCATAATAAATTGGACATCTCTTCTTGCTTTATCTAAAAGGTCACAAATTTTTGTTATAGATAAAAGAATTCCGTATTCATCTACTCGTAAAATAGCGTGGTTAACAAAATGGATTGCTAAGTTGAGTAGCTATAAACCTGAAGAAATCGAAATGAAGTTATTAAAGAAATATGAGAATGGTATCTTAAGAGATTCTAATAATTTCTGGAGAATTAATAAAATTCTTATGAAGGGGAAAGAAGTTAAACAAGTCTTAGAATTTATAGATAAAGAAAAAATGACAATGAGTGAATTATTAGCTAACGTAGAATCAGGATTTGCTATAGAAATTGATAGATTAATCTTTAAAGCTAGAAATTTAGCGAAAGGTCTTGTTTTCTTACAAACTAAAAATGGTGGAAAAATGCCTAAGTTAGATATACAACAAAAGAATTCTTTCCAAGAAACAGTAGATACGATAGATAAAATCCTATGAGAATAATATCCTTATCTAACCTTCTTTCTATTTATAAGGAGTTTAGATAAGGATACACCCGAAATACCTGAGAGAACCCGAATTATTAAGCGAGAGATAGAAAAGAGGGTATAATTACACTCTCCGAAATATACTATTAACAAAGGGGTTAAAAAATATAGAAGAGTTAAAATATACATTTTACGGTGATAAATGCTTCTACTGCACTACAACTGCTTGGGCATCAGGGCTTGAATGTCATCATATATATCCTGGAGCAGATAGAAAGTGGAGTCCAACCGTTTGGTTATGTAACAAATGTCATAGAAGATGTCATCGTGATAATAAATTTTTAAAAATAATTCAAGAATTATATGGACGAGAAAACAAAAAAAAGAATAAAGAATCTATTAAAAAAAGTTCAAAGAGGTAGAGAATACTCTCAGCCCTTTCATCCTGCTAAACTTTTTGAACTATCACAAGATCTAGTTGCGGGACAAGCTTGGATGATATCTCATTTATTAGAAAGTGAAACAGCATATCGTCAAAAAGTTATTGAATTTAAAAATGATGAAACCGTTCAAGAAGGAAAGATAATAAGAGTATCGAACGCTGAAGCAGAAAATAAAGCAAAAACTACTCAAGAATATCAAGATTATAGATTTCTTAAATATGTTGATAATATAATTGAACAACAGATAATGTTAATAAAAAAGTTTGCAGATAAATTAGAAAAAGAAAGAGATAATATATGATAATAATATTTATTTTATTTATTATAATAATATTTGGTATAATGATTATTACCGGTTATCAATTAGGATGGTTGCGTTCTCATATATCAATCCTTGAATCGTTGAATAAAGCTCTTAAAGAAGAAAATATATCAATATTTTTTAAAGAAATGATTGATATAAAACCGCCGGTCTGGTATGAACCATTTTTAACAAGAAATCAAATTAAACAAATAGATAAAGAAAATGCGGGCGAGTAGAAGCGGTTCTTGAGTGTCTCATAAGCACTTCGATGTGGGTTCGACTCCCATCCCCGCAACATGAAAAGGGTTTCAC
>Ga0307928_10003894_pt1 | contig 11369 bp, 19 predicted proteins | sample AceLakmetagen232_FD_201815 | JGI IMG/M metagenome (GOLD analysis project Ga0307928, IMG submission 201815) | Saline water microbial communities from Ace Lake, Antarctica - #232 | ecosystem: Environmental > Aquatic > Non-marine Saline and Alkaline > Saline | place: Antarctica: Ace Lake...
GAGGTTGGGGCTTCGCTATACGCGAGGTGCCGCCCCTATGGAACATTATCATTATTTCCATAGGGCCGGCGCCTCGCTCCTGTAAAATCGGAGATTTTACCCGCGAAGCCCCAACCTCTTTTAGTCACGTAGCAACCGCGCTATCGCGCGGAAATGAAAAAAAACCTAGTTTTCAACTAATCAGGGATAACACCCGCCGATATATCGGCATCATTAAAAACTTCTTTTTCTATGGTCAAAATTACTTTTTTCCCAACTACCTCTTCCTTGATTTTGGCCCATCCAAAACCCTGGACAAGATTCATTACCCTCATTATTTCAATTTCCTTTGGCAATTCTCCCATTTTGTTGCTCCTTTCTCTAGAGTTTTTTGCGCTTAACTTGATTTTTTCCATGTTACCTTTTTCTGATTTTTATATGCTACCTCATTTATAAAAGGTTCATAACATTCAGGAAGACCATCTTTTAATTTAAAACAAACGCCACAATTCCCACCATAATTTTTGCAGTAATCTATAAAGGTTCCATCTTTGCCAAGTTTTATTGTTTCCACTATTATTCTACCCCCATGACGCTTTTTTTATTTTATCCCCCTTTTACAACAGCGTTTTTAATTTTCTGCTTGCACTCCGAACAAACATTTAAATTTTGCATTTTCATGACATCAAAACCACCGTCGCAGACTTCACAGGTTACATATGTTGTTCTACTCTCGAAGGTTTCCTCTATACCCCCTCCTGGATTGCTATCGCCTACCTTTGTTCTTTGCTGTTTTTCAAACTGCTCTACCCAGGTCCGCGCTATTGCCACAGTGATTCCGTGCTCAATTGCCAAATCTAACAAATACGCTTGATGCGCCTCATCCCTGCAGCGCCATAAAGCCTCTGCAACCCCTATACTTATTTTTTTCTCATGAACAGCTTTTTGCACTCCTGGAGCCATTCTTAATAAATCCAGTCTCCGCTTTACATTCCCAAATGTCCTACCTACTTTTTTGGCTATTTGTGCAGCGCTGAGATTAAATTCATCTTTTAAACTCTGAAAGCTTGCGGCCTCTTCAATCGGCGTTAATTCACTTCTTGCCACATTCTCCAACGCCCTTATTAAAACAATCTCTTCCCTTGTCAGAGATACCACCTTTGCCCATATTACCTTTTTCTCCAACATTCTGTGAGCTAATACCCGTCTTTCGCCGTAAACTATCTCGAATTTATCACCTTTTTTTACTACCTCTATCGCCTGTCTCAATCCATAAGACTGAATAGAGTTAGCAAGACTCGTAAGTTGCTCTTCTGGTATATCCATTCTCGTTCTACCATCAGGTTCAATAACGTGGTCTAATGGAATTTCTTTATACTCTTCACGCATTTTCTTTAGTGATGTCAATTTTACTCACCTCCAGTTTTTGACCTCCTATTATCTTAACCATTGCAAATGCAGCTTTATTGATTCCGATCTTCCTTGCTATCGCTATCGGAATGGTAATTGTGCATTGACACTTTCTATTGTTTACGCTCACTAATTTTTCCACGGTAAATCCATATTACCGTATTTTTCTTTATAGTCAAGCTATTTTCTTTTTTTACTAGCATAAGTGTTATGTTTTGCTCCAAATATCACCTTAAATTCCCAATAAAACCACCTTTATTTTTTCCAACTCGACCTGGTTTTTCCTTTAAACACCGCCATGTGCAATTTTTTGCACAATATATTCACTGCGTATAGAATATTATATAAGATCTAAGGAACGCTCCGCTGTTTTTTGTTTTTCTGGATATATTGAAATCCACATAAAATCCTCATGATAAGATCAATTTTCTTTATATTTTTCAACTATCTTTTTCCAATTATGGAAAGGTAAACTGAAGTAATATTAAGATATTAGGATGTTTGACTTTTTATTTGTCTTTTTATCTCTACATTAAAACCTTCAGTGTTTTCCCAGGTATTTATCCTAATTTTTATGAGATCATGTTTTTCTGTAGATTTATTAATTTTGTCTTTATTTGAATTGACTAGTTGAGTTGACCACTTCCCAAAGAGTTTTTATAAATCACATAATTCAGCTCTTTTTTGCTATTGTAACATTCTGACATTACTAATTATTGAGACCGATTGAATTTTTTTTGATTATTTTTCAATTTTTCTCTTGACTTTCTATAATAATTACTGTATTATTGTATTTTGCTTTTCCGGTACGGTCATATGGCCATACCAAATTTTATTTAGGAGGAGATCATCATGACTAAGACACAGTACATTACGGAACATCCAAAATCGTATTTAGCTCACAATTTAGCCAACAATAATTGGACCGACAATTGCCAAATTGAAATTGTAGGTGGACTTGATGCCCCCTACACCAAACAATCTAATCTCTACGCCGCTACAGACGGAGGCAAAAAAGCTTATTGCATCGGTGGCCACCGATATAGAGGCACGGAAGGCTGGTGGTTTGCTGTTAAAATGAATTAATCGTTTAACCGCGCCCTCCGGGGCGCAAGGAGGATCACATGGAAAAAGTAGTAACGGCAGTAGATATGATCAACGGCCCGATGGGTGGTTATGGTTTTAGGACCGGTTTTTGGACTGCAACATGTAATGACGGCAGTCGGATCAAGTTTTATGGGAGCATCCCTCATGAAGATGGGCTGAACGAGACGCGCATGATCGATCAGGCACAATCGGCCTGTGATCATCATAGCTACACTCTCACTGACTAACCCTCTCCGCTCCCCGCTCCCAGGTAGGGAGTAGTGGAGATTAATCAATTATGAGTTGAATTTGAGGAATGAAAAAAGGAGGTTTTTTATGATATCTATTAAATATAAAGTGAAGAGAGACGCGCCTTTTCAGATCATCTTTGCTGAAAGAGTTGTCTGGTCAGCTATTTCAAATTGCTTTCTTTTGTATGATGAGTTTGGAAGACTTTTCAAGAATATAGATCCTTATTTAATTTCAATTGAATCGATACAACATCCTAGGTCTGATTTTTTGGAGGGAGAAAATGTCCAGACAAAAAAACCTTGAGGAATGGAAAATTGATGAGTTTGGTGGACCCGAATTTACAAATACCAGAGATGCAATCCATTATGCCAGGTTAGCTTTTTGGAATCGTAAGTATTTGGACCTTTTGAAAACTAAATTATTGAAATTAAAACGTTTTATTGCAGACAATGAACCGACATCATTTAACGAAATGAAAGAAATTTCAATTATTTCTGGTGAAATTGGTTTTGTAAATGATGCGATCCGGGAGGTGGTCAGTCTTAGATTGTTTTCGAATGAATATTTGGATGCATTTTTTAGGTTTAGGCAATCTTGCCCTTTTTGTGATCATAAGCTGATCGACCATGATGAATTTGGCAACTGTCCTCAGTGATCCAGATTTAAAAGATTTGTCTCTTTATCACCTCTTAGGTTGACAAAACCTAAAAGGCCGTCTATCCTGGTTTAAAATCTTTAAGGGCATGTTTGATTATTCCTTCAATTCCTCCTAAATTTCCCTTTCTGTCCTCGCGGCCCGCCAGCCGCGAGTTTTTTTTCGGCCTACCCTTCACGCCTCTTGTCAAAGACTTTGCTATTTTAAAGGCAGGTACACCGAGCCATTGTAGTTTCCGAAGGCCATGATTTGTTAATTCATATAATGTTGACCTGAACACATGCCCTAAAATCCTATCATTGTAATGTCTTTGAATTCTCTTAATAAATCCCTGCCCCTCTAACCTTAGAAGAGCATAATTTAAGGTTCTCCTACATCGCTTTAATCCTGAACCATCTTTTACCCATTTTAAAAGGGTCAGTTGTGTAGGGAAAACGTATAACTTATCAAAATATTTGCACTTATTTAATATCACCGACAGTATTGTTAAGTGGACACCCCCTATTTGACCATTAATAAATAGCCTTTTATGGTTCATAAGCATTTTTTTCTTAAAATACATTGACAACCATAAGTCAAGTGTAGTATTTTTGACGCATAAACCGTCATTTTTTTGACGCAGGGTGTCAAAATCTTGACACATTTTTTTTTTCGCCTTTGTATCCCTTAATGTTTTTTGTCTTTTTTTGAAAGGAGGTTATGAAATGGCCGAAATAAAAGCTCTATCTTCAATACGGGAGAAGTGGACCCGGGTAACACCGGGCCGAACAGAGGATTATAAATTAGGTATTCAAAACCCGAAACGTGACTGGGCTGAAGAAACACTCGCAGGTAAGGAAAACTGGAAAGCAGGCATCGACCAAGCCGCCGCCAAAGACTTATTTGCAAAAGGTGTTGCTAAAGCCGGAACCTCGAAGTGGAAAGATAAGGCCCTTAAAAAAGGACCTGGACGATTCAGCGAAGGCGTTTATATCGCCGGTCCGGACTATGAAAAAGGGTTCGCCCCTTATCACGCAGTTATCGAAAGGACCGACATCGGCCCCAGGTTTCCTAAAAGGGATCCCAGAAACCTTGAGCGCGTGAAAAAGATAGTAGACGCTCTCATTGCTGAAAAGGTTGGAGGATAACCTTTCTTTAAACTCTTTCGTTTTAGGAGGGATTTTTTTATGATATCAATATTTCAGATCTTCACAATCTTTGGTATTGTCTCTAGTTGGGCGGAAAAGTCTCTTGCAGATGGGAAAGTAACCCTTGAGGAAGCCACAAGCCTCATAAGAAACCTAGCTCTCATTTTGGCTATTCCGACAGAAATTGAGTTTCTTACCCCACCTCTTGATTCAGGTTCAGATGATATTTCAGACACCCAGGTACCTAAACCGGATATTGTTCTTGAACCTGTTAAACGAAGACCGCCCGATTAATCTTTTTTTCTTTTTATAGGAGGTGAAATCTAATGAATTATCGACTTGCTACAATTTTAGCCAGAGAAGCGCATACCTCTGACACCACCGCCGTTATAGATATTGACGTCAAAGACCCCATAAGCCAGTTGGTTATCACCTATGAGCCAACAAACGGTAGTCAGGCTTATGGTGATGGACACCCCGCTAAATGTGTTTCTTTGATAGAGCTGATTGACGGTTCAGATGTGCTTTTCAGTTTGTCCGGAGTAGAAGCCCAGGCCGCGGATTTCTATTCGAACAAGAAAGAACCGCCAAATATCGTGCTTTATGGAAACGGTATGAATTCGGAACAGATCTATAATGTCAATTTTGGCCGGTACCTTTACGATGCTCTGTACTCTTTTGATCCGAGTAAATTCGGAAACCCACAATTGAAAATCACTCTTGATATCAATGGTGGCGGAAGCCTGGTTACGACCGGATATTTGACCGTATTAGCTCACCTGTTCGATGAGAAAACCGTTACTCCGCTTGGCTTTTTCATGCATAAGGATATTAAATCCTTCACACTGGTTAACTCCGCTCATGAATATACCGACCTGCCCACAGACTACCCGTACCGTAAACTTTTTGTTCGCGCACAACGTTATGGGACCGGTCCGGAGTATCAAATTGACACAGTGAAATTGAGCGAAGACACAGACAAACGAGTTGTCATTAATCATAGTATGTTCCAATTATTTAGGACACTGGCAGCTCAAACCCCGCCATACCGCGAATGGATAATAGGCCCGGGTACAACCACAGCACAATATTTTTATTGTACTCCTTGTTATTGGCCGGCCTTCGGAGGCTCAGCCTGGAGGGTAGGATCAGCAACCGGAAACGTGTGTTTTTATTATGGCGACGGTGGCCGATTCCAGGAGATCCAGGAAGGAGCCGGACCAAATTGGCAATGTATTGTTGAAGGTTGGGCTCCGCATGGAGTAATTGAAATTCCTTTCGGCCTGCAGGATATTCCGGAAGATTGGTTTAATGTCTCAAATATCGGAAGCTTAAAACTCGACATTAAAGCAGGGAGTTCCGTTGGCTCAGATCAGACTTGCGAAATATTTTTACAGCAGTTGAGGAATTACGTATAACTTTTTTCCTTTTTTTGCCCTTAAATTTATAGGTGAATATTGAATCTCAATATTTATAATTTTTCCAGGATTTACCGGAGAACTATTTCAAGCAAAGGAGTTTCGGGACAAGTGGTGACTCTTAAAACAGAACCTCTTGACCCGAAACAACTCCGAATCTTAACCCATATCACCGTTGAAAATGAAAGCAGCGCATTTACAAAGTGCAGACTTCTTGTTATTCATGGTGGCTTAAAGCATTATGTTGATGAGATAACCACAATACCAGCTTCACAGCTATGCGTTTCGCGCAGTGATGTTTTATTAGGCCAGGGAGATACTTTCGCGGTTGAGTTTACAGGCACAACGACCGGTGATGACCTTAGAGTTACCCTAATTGGTTGGACACAGGATCTATAATGGACTTCGGAATTCCTGGAATCGATAGAACTCAATATTTGAGCAAAGAGGAACTTGTTATTATCGAATGGGCCGCTTTCTCACCTGCAACCGATGTCACACCTGACGTTGATACTGAAATTGATATTTCACTTGCCACCTCCATCTCAATCCAGATCGACACAACAGCAGCCGGAAATGTCAGCGATGATAATGATGTTAATGTTGAATCAGGCCTGGACGGTACGAATTGGGATAATGTCAATTTTGCTGAACGAAATATCGGAGACAATGAAATTAAAACTTTTCTTGTTTCACCTGGTCCATATAAAATCAGACTTCGTGCTGACAATAACCACGGTTCAGACAATGCTTGTATTACAGCGCGAGTTCTTGTGAGGTATTATAATGCTCTCTAGACGCTACCCCGCTATCCTATCACCATTTCCAAAACCTGATGCCCAGCCTCTTGTTATCCCGCCACAGCTTGATCCGTCTTGTGTACTTGCTTTGCTCCCGCTGCGAGATAATAAATGGCACGATTACTCCGGTTTTAATAATCACGGAATAATGACTAATTCGTATTTTTTAGCAGACTCTACCACATACCCAGGAGTTTATTTTAATGGATCAGACGGAATTGTTACAATTCCAGATTCACCGTCCCTTGATATTAAACAATCTTTTACCTTTGAAATTCTTTTCCGTCCCTTTGGTGTTCAAGCCAAATATGCTAAGTTACTTTGCAAAAATGATACTACCTTGGGACATTCTTGGGGTTTTGATTATTCTGATGATGGTAAAAAAATCCGCTTTTTTGTTCTGGCAGATTTGACGGTTTTTATAACTACAACAACCGAGCACATAAGTGGAATATCGTATCTTACTGGAACATATGATGGAGCTATTTGTAAATTTTACGTGAATGGTATTTTTGCTACCTCCAGACTGAACACCGGAGATATGGTTGGTTCAGGTAATGTTGGAATAGGAGCACTTCCCAGGACTCCTCCTGTTTATTTTTTTAATGGTCTTGTTTTTTTCGCCTTTGTTCACAATAGAGTTTTATCCGCAGATGAAATTTTGGCAAACTCTAAATTATTATTACCCTCTTAAATCACCTGGTTTTTAACTTATGTTTTACACCTTTCCTTATACCGTGACATCCGCTGATATTGTCACAGATCCTTATCTTTTGGAGATCCAATTGACCGCCGGAGTAATTCATCAAGTAGATATACTTTTCCAGAAAGACGCCGCTCATAAAATTAATGTTCAGATTTTTCATGGTGGTCATCAATTATGGCCATCCAATAAAGGCGCTTCTTTAAGAGGCGATGCCACTGTAATATCTTTCAGGGAATTTTACGAATTGAAAGGAACAGTCAACGATCTTTACGCTCTTTTTTGGACAACCGACACCTCTGTTTTGAAGGAAGTAATTATTCAAATCGGATTGCTTCCTAAAAGAATTATACAGCCCATGAGTTTTGATGAACTGGTAACCTCTTTGTCGGGCTTAGAATGATAAATGCATATCCTTCTAATAAAAAACCTATCCTTAATGCAGACCTCTTTAAAACCAATCCAGGTTGGTTTCTAGGTGCGATCGCATATCGACTTCTAAATTTACTCATACCTAAACGTTTAACTTTTTTACTCCCAAAGGTTTTAAGAATTCCCCTTGTACCGCCAGGCTATTCATTACCAACATCATGGATGCTTCCCGCTCCGTTCCCGCCAGGTTTAAGCTTGCCACCTGGTGTTTGGTTTCCTTATGGTTGGGTCCCTGGGGATCCGCTCCCGGGAGGATTTATGATCGACACCCTTTCATTTTTTCCACCAGGTTGGATGCCCGGTGATCCATGGCCACCAGGGTTTTTTTTACCTGATGGAGTTTTTTTCCCTCCCTCATGGAAACCCGGCGATTTTTTACCGCCAGGATTTTTGATTGACACCTCTGTTTATTTTGAATTCCTGGATCCGGAATCACCCGTACCCCCGCCTTTTGTGCCACCTTGGGACCCAGGACCTGTACACCCACCGCCCTCACCATATCCCTCAGATGTTTGGTTAGAGAGGTTTGACAATACGTTTTGGTCACCACTTTCAGGTTCATGGAATTCCAGTTTAAAATATTGGATCCCTGGAGGCGACAACAGACTTGTGCTCGAAGCCTCCGGTAGTTGGCCTGATAGTTTTAGACCCTCATTAATGAAGGTTACTTATGACTCAGGCTTACAAATACACCTCGAACTCTTCGCGAAAAGCCCTTCACCATTTAATAAAATTTGTAATAACCTCTCTTACATATCGTCCGGAGAGCAGAGCTTGTCTTTTTATAATATCCTGCCGGCGCAGGACCTTTTAACTTTAATTTGTCATATGCCGTATAACTGCACTAACATTGAGTTTTTTCTTTAGGTCTTTTGTTTTGCTTGATTATACCGTAAAATTTTTGCCTGTTTTGATACCTTTTATTATCTGGTTTATCCGGTTTGAAACCAGGTTAGCCCGTATTGAAACAAATATTTCCTGGATCAAAAGAGAGATGCGCGAATGTCCACCGTCCTCGGAAAACCCTACAGCCTAGATTGGAGGGGAAACCCCCCTCATATGCTACAGCCTGATATCCCTGTTTGGTACCGATTTTTGGGAATGTATGGCTCCGCTTTTACAAAACTTTGGTATGACGTTTTATTAGGGGCTGAACGTTTAACCCCTCAGCAGGAAAAAGATCCGATGGCTATCATGAGACGCTCACTCATGGCGCGCCGGGCTGATGCCATTGTTGAGCTTGAAAAAGAGGTTTGGATTATTGAAGTATCTGATGACCCAGGTTTACGGGCAGTCGGTCAAATTATGTCTTACCTGGTTTTGTGGATCCGCGACCCGGTTATTATAAAACCGGAACAAATGATTTTGGTATGTTCGACCATTGAACCAAACCTTTTAGATGCCGCCTCATGTTGCGGTATAAGGATTTACATTATCTAGTGCATACCTCAGCACCTCTCCGGCCTAGAACGTTCAACCTCGTTGATATTTGTAAGCCGAATTTCCTTCAAAACATCCGGATTATTTAAATACCCAGGTTTTTATTGATTATTTAGTCTAATTGGTTTAAATATATATCATTAACGACTTTCCTTATTTTTGATACTGATCAGTTCATTCCCTTCAGGAGGATCTAATTGTCTTTTAAGTTTGAATCACCGGTAAGCCTCCCCAGGTTCACCACAGAGGAATTTAAAATTCAGAAGGCTAAATATAACGCTGAACATGGTTATACTGTTCATGTTCCCGGTTTCTCTGACATCTTTAAATGGGACACCACACCTGAACCCACAGAGGAAGAGATGATTCTCTATAAAAAAAAGGACGTCGAACTGTTAGGAGTAAAACGCTTCGAAGAAATAAAGCAGCTTAAAGCCAAAAAGAAGGAAATGTTTGAACGGATGCTTGCCAGCCCGACGCCGGATATTGTCAGAAACGCCGGATCAATTCTTACCACTCTTGACGATATTAATGATGCACTGGGTACCTTTGCCGTGATCGCGCGAGTGATCGCGCGCCGGCTACCCAGGCAAGCCGCCAAATTTATCACCGGCCCTGCAGGTTGGGCTTTGTTAGCAGCTGATATTGCCGGACTTGCTATGGAGTTAAGCAACTTGCCATTTAAGGCGCGTAGGATTCAACACGCCCTTAATGACACCGTTAAAGGCCATCCACTTTCCAAGAAGGCTAAAGTAAAAAGATTAAATAAATTAAAAAGACTCAGGCTTACCAAAGGGGAGATTATAGAAGCCCTGCAGACAACAGAAAATGTTTTCGGTATTGGTTTATGTCTTGGCCCTATCGTTGGCCTGGTCTATGATATACCTGCAGGAATTTATCGACATCTAAAGGGCGAAAAAGTCACAATTTCAGGTTTACCCCCGCCTCTTGCTTACCTGGAAGGGGTTGCCGCTAACGTGCTAAGATCCGCTTCGCAATTGTTTTGCGGTCTACCAGAGGAACTTGATTCCGAGCTACCGAAAGCAATGGCAGCCGTTGAACTATCATCCAGGGTGATGCACTCATATATGGACGGAAAAAGCCCGATCGATGTCATCGATCTTTTTGATGGGGTTTTGATCCCCGCACGGGCCCCTGAACATCCACTTACAAAAGTTATCGTTGAAGATGAGCTAGGCCAACCTTTCGCAAATAATGGTTGGATCCACAATTCACAGCCCGTTACTGAGGTTGTTGATATATTTAATGTCAGCAAAGACAGAGTAATGGAGAATGTCACCAATTGGAGGAAACGAAACACAAGAGATACTGAAAGTATGGTGGGAGCACAAAACCAGGTTCAGGCCGGCCTAAATCTTTTGGCAACGCTCGAGGGTGATGATGCCCTCGAGCTCGAGTACGATCCATTCTCATATACGATGTTGAAGCTGATGAATCAAGGTTACAGACTACCCCCTGATGTTACCACCGATAACCTGGTTTGTTTTATAAAACAGCTTGATGGATATCATAGGACCTACGGTGAAGTTCCCTTTCAGGACGCCATGGACATCTCACACCACATTTGTAATTTTGACATGGCCACTGAAGTTCCGGAAAGGCCTGGACCGACCGCCGAAGAGCTCGCATATCAGAAAGAGCACGCACTAGACAGCTTGAGAAAATGGTATTATGGAGGCGTATTAAATGCCTTATCTTTTCAAATCTTTTTAGGTGTTCGTTGGAGGATCGAAGATATTGATAGAATCCTTGATGAAGTCTACAGGAAACAAAAATGGCTAGAACGCTATGGACACCCGCCAGGCTATCCCACGGACGCGACCAAAAAAACGGTTGCAGACGGTCTTAAACGGATCCTGAAAAGACGCAAAGAACTATTGTGACCAACCATTGCGTACCGCTAGATAAACGACACAGACCCCTTGCCCCCATTTTTGGACCTAACCGTTAAACCAGTTCCCAGGGTCCCAATGAGAAACGATATTTTGCAAAATTCAAAAACTAGAGGAAATTTCTATTTTTTTATTGCTACGTGACTAAAAGAGG
>Ga0307928_10003895_pt1 | contig 11366 bp, 10 predicted proteins | sample AceLakmetagen232_FD_201815 | JGI IMG/M metagenome (GOLD analysis project Ga0307928, IMG submission 201815) | Saline water microbial communities from Ace Lake, Antarctica - #232 | ecosystem: Environmental > Aquatic > Non-marine Saline and Alkaline > Saline | place: Antarctica: Ace Lake...
CTGGGACACTTTAATAATGAAGCTTGAAAAAACCTGACAACTCGCCACAAACCAATGCGGGATTCTCCAAATATTATATACATCTTCAAACTTTCATGCACAATCATACAAAATGCTTAACGAATATATATGCACATATCCCTACATCAATATTAAATTGTATAATAATACTTATTTTAAGTATTATATCATCTATTTTTAATAATTAACTTTTATGATAATATCCTAAAATTCATTACTAAAAGTCTAAAGCTATGTACTTGCATAGAAGAAAACATAGAATTGGCCCTGGTCCAATTTTCTTTATGATTCTATTTATATTAACCACAATAGGTATGGGTTACCTCTTTTATATTGACAAGGGAAAGTTCTGGGATATTTTACCATTTGTCTGTATGCCGGCAATTATAATAAGCCTTATACTTATAATATTTAACTTTATAAGGAGAACCAGAGGAAGTTCTTTCTTCGTGGTATTTTTTACATTGTCTCTTACAGGACTAATACTATCAAATTTTTTTGGTCCATTTGCTCTAAGCCGTAAAGCAGAAAAAAGTTATGACAATGAAGACTATTCCCAATCAATAAATTATTATAATACACTTCTAAATAATTACCCCAACAGCCGACTGGCAGATAATGCATTGGAAAAAATTCCATATGCTTATTATTACAACAGCGATTACACAGAAGCAATTACCAACTTTGAAAAAGCTATAGATTCAAAAGTAATCAGTAATAACGATCTGGAAATAAAAGTGATTTTTGAAGATTGTTACTCAAAATTAGCTCAGTACTATTACAACAACGAAAAATATAGCCAGTCTGCAGAAAATTATTTAAATGCAGTTGAAGTGCTTGAAGATATTAACAGTAACTTTCACGATACAGATGAAGCCTTTATTGCTATTTATAATATCCCTGAATATTTATATAAAGCAGCACTGAGTTTCAATAAAACCAAAAACCTGGAAAAATCCATAGAAGCCCTTGAGAATATAATTAATAACTATAATGATAGTGAATATTTCGATGACGCCGGTTACCTTTTATTTAATACCTACATTGATAAGGCAGCAGAACTGGCAGATAATCACAATTATATAGAAGGTGTTAAAGAATTTCTAAAAATTTTAGACCTGAAAGTCCAGAATAATAACTACAATAATATTTCAGATTATGAGAAGAGGAAAGTATTCCAGAGTGTACCACCCAATACTCTTAAAAATATTGCTAAAAATGCATACGATTCCGGTAGTTATAAAAAAGCGTTATTTCTTTATGAAATAATTGTTGAATATAATACTGAACTAGAGGAAGAGATTAATCCCCTGCTTATTGATTCAAAATTAAAATTTATAGCTTCTTCAAATTATAATCCACCTGCTCCAGCTGTTCCCTGGCGTAAATTTTGGGGTCCTGAAAAGAGTATATTGATAATTGAAAACAACACCGAATTTGATTTGAAGGTATATCTAAAAGGACCTGAATGTAAAATAATAAAAGTTGAAAAAAACACCATCTCTGATGAAATAAAGATCATCGCCGGCACATATGAAGCTGCTTCAGAATTAACCAGTCCGGATATTTTAACTTACTATTATGGGGAAGTAACCTACGAGGAAGGTCAAAAATACAGAGAGAAATACCCGGTCTCTGATTAAAATAAAAATATTATCTCAATCTTTTTAAACTATCATTAATCAACACTTTTAAATTTTTGTTTAAAAATCCCTTTACATAATTAAAATCATTCTTTCGCCTGACATTGCAGTCCACTTCAATACCAGTCAGGAATTTATCCAGTATACCGGCAGCAGATTCTATCTGTTCCCTGGTCCTCTTCTCATCAGCCTTCTTTAAACACTTTACTATTTCATTCACAGCAACATTAAAATTATCATAGTTCTCCTTAAGCATTCCGGTAAAAGTTGGCTTCTGCCAGAACCATCTTCCCCTATTTTTTATATTATATAAATCCATAAGACTAAATAAGTACTCCAGATCAACGTTTTTTAGCTCACATATATTCTTAATTACATACATTCTTCTGGTAATATTCGGTAACTTATTTAATTTTTCAAAATCTATCATATTTATAACTTAAGTAATAACTGTCTATATTGGATATTCATCTAATTATAAAACATATTATTTAACATATCATAAACTGTGTTTATTTACGTTGAACTAAAAATCTAAGCATTCTGTCCTTACCTTTTTTAATTCCGATCCTACCTGTTACAGCTATGTTCAAACTGCTATTCCCTTTTTTATAATCAGATATATGTAATCCATTTTCACCTGTTACGATATCGACACCGTTGTCCTGTTTATCTATACCCAGTGCTATGGTTAATTTACCCGGTCCGTCTGTAAGTCTGCTCTCCGGATTAGCATTTCTTCTTTTTTTCATAATATCAATTCCCCACAGAGGTTTTATAGCTCTTATTAATACTGCGCCTGGTTTCCCTTCATTTTCAGTTACAACATTTAACAGATAATACATCCCATAACACATATAAACATAGGCAATGCCTGGCTTACCAAACATTATCTCACTTCTGGGAGTCTTTCCACCATAAGCATGACTTGCAGGATCGTCCTGGCCATAATAAGCTTCTGTTTCCAGAATTATTCCCCCAACAATTTCTGGTCCTTTGAATTTCACCAGTGCCTTACCAAGTAGATCTCTGGCGACTTCCAGGGTATCTCTTCTGTAAAACTCTCTGGGAAATATATTTTTTATAAGAGTCTCCATTTAATAATTTCTGCCAGCCTTCTAAATTTTAGAAAAATTATAACAATTTATTAACCAGGAAATAATAGCAATCCTATTTTTAATAGTCAATAAATCCTCTGTTTTTAACTGATATCCCAATATAAAATTAAAAAAAAATTATTGAAATAGAAAAAAAAATTTTGTATATTACATAACAATATTGCTAAAGAATAAATAAGATTTATAAAATAAAAAGTGGAAAGGAAATTAATGAAAGTAAAAATAGACAAAGAGCTCTGCACCGGCTGCGGTTTATGCGAAGAAACATGTCCGGATATTTTTAAATTAAATGAAGAAGAAGATATAGCAGAAGTTATAAAGAATGATTATGAAGAAAGCGATGAAATGTGTATTGAAGAAGCAATAGAGAATTGTCCAACCGAAGCAATATCAGCTGATTAATTTAGGCATATTCTTAATATATAAGACCAAAACCAAACTGAAAGAGAGAACCCTTCGAGCCATCAGCATCATTAATAGGCAATTGTTCGATTGATCTGGGCCAGGTATATGAAAGTTTGCCTGTAGGAGTATAGTCCCCAAAAATAACATCCGCAACTCCCTGCCCCTCAGTTCCAGGAAGCCATGCTGCAGCCAGCGCATCCCATTTGTCAATCTCTTCTGTTATTATCATTGGACGCCCACTTATAAGAATTACCACTATCGGAATACCGGCCTCCCGTGCGTTATTAATAGCAGCTATGTCCTTTGCAGAAAGTAATAAGTCACTATCATCTCCAGCAAATTCCGCATAAGGAGTTTCGCCGACTACTGCTATACAAACATCAGCATCCTGTGGTACACCTGTGCCATCCTCGGAGTAAGTAACTATGGTATCCTTTGAAACAGTGTCCTTTATCGCATCAAGAATTGATGTACCTACTGTAATATCGCCTGTACTGCCCTGCCAGGTAATAGTCCACCCTCCACACTGGCTTCCAATATCATCTGCTTTACTCCCTGCAACAACTATACTGCCAATATCTTTTGAAAGCGGAAGTAGAGCTCCTTCGTTTTTAAGAAGTACAAGAGATTCTCGAACTGCTTGCCTTGCAATCTCCCGATGCTCCTCGCAGCCAATAAGACCGGCATCGCTGCGATCAGCATAAGGCTCCTCAAACAGCCCCAGTTTAAATTTTATTGTAAGAATCCTGCGTACCGCATCATCAATACGGTCCTTAGAAACTTTACCATCATTAACAAGATTTGTGAGTATACTTATGAAACTTTCATAATCATCCGGCACCATAACCATATCAATTCCTGCATTTATTCCTTCCTGTACATCCATCTCACTTATACCACTCCTACCGTCAATCTCATTTATCCCGGCCCAGTCTGAAACAACAAATCCTTCAAAACCTAATTCCTTTTTTAGTACATCATTAATTAGATATGAATTGCTATGCATTTTAACCCCATTCCAGCTGCTAAAAGAAATCATAATCGACCCTACAGGAATCTCAATAGCACTCAAATATGGATAAAGATAAATATTCCTGAGGTCTTCTTCTGAACATTTAGTATTACCTCTGTCAACACCGCCAGCAGTCCCACCGTCACCTACAAAATGCTTAGCGCAGGCAAGAATTGTATCACTGTCTAAAAGATCATCACCCTCGCAGCCCTCAATTGCGGCCTTTCCCAGCTCCGCTACCAGTTCAGGGTCCTCGCTAAATCCTTCGTAAGTTCTACCCCAGCGTTCATCCTGTGGAACAGTAATGCACGGGCCAAAAGTCCAGTCTATACCAGTTGCAGAAGCTTCAATTGCCGTAATCTGCGCAATTAGCTTTGCCAGTTCAGGATCTCTTGTTGCTCCAATACCAATATTGTGAGGGAAAATAGTAGCTCCATAGAGATTATTATGACCATGAATCGCATCGGTACCATAAATAATTGGTATTCCTAATCTGGTGGAAAGTGCATCTTCCTGAAAACTATCATACATATCTGCCCATCCCTCAGCAGTATTATTATAAGGAGTTGAGCCTCCACCGCTGAGTATTGACCCTATACCATATTCAGTAACATCCTCACCTTTAATATACTGCCGGCCAACTTGTGTCATCTGTCCAGTCTTTTCTTCAAGAGTCATAACCGAAAGTAGATCCTCCACTCTATCTTCTATAGACGCATCTGGGTCTTTGTAAACAGGGTTTGCCGGTATTTCAGCTGCTTTTTCTACTTCTTCAACTGCTCCAGCTTCTTTTTCTGCTACTCCAGCCTTACAACCAGCTAAAGAAAATACCGCAGCAATCGATATAATAAGCAGCCATATAAGTAATTTCTTCATTCAGCTGCTCCTTTTAAGTGCTTGCTTATTAAGTAATTTTTAATAAAATTTTTTCTGAGGTTCTTTACTTAAAAATCAAATTCAATTTATGATTTTTTCAGGCTTATAAGCCGGTCCTTCATTACCAGCGCCAGTCCGCCAAATCCAAAAAGAACTACTGCAAAGCTAAACATCCACCCAACGAATGGAATGCTGCATACCACTACTATTATTGCCAGACCTATAAGGTAAGCTAAAACTTTCCAGCCGTATTTATTCATATCCAGGCTTGTTCTGCAAAGTACCATCCTGCCTATAAAGAAAGATAAAAATATACTGCTAACATATATCAACAGCACATATAATATTATTAGAATAGCATTTGAACTTAAAGCCATCACTCCCAGGCCTGCTCCAATTACCGTAACAAAAAGGATTATAGAAATCATAAACAAAATCAATATTCCAATAGGTATCCCAAACAGCATTATGGCTCCTGTGCCCACGCATCTTCCCACTGTGGTCCTCATTCTGTCATTAAATTTACTGAATACTCCAGGCATTGCCAGAAGGAGTATTATCCCCAGTACAAAAAGGCTCAGAAATGAAACTACTTTGCCTCCAAAATAAGTTGCTGCAAGGAAAGCTGCCGGAGCTTTTTTAACTGTCTCAGCCCCTTTGGCTTTTTCAATAATGGTTTCCTTTAACTCGCCACCAATTTTTGCATCATCTGATACACTTGCTTTATTTACTGAACTATAAGTAACATCACCCGCTATTTCCGCATCATCGGTGATTGTAAGATCTCCAACATTAGCTATTTCCACATTACCATCAATCTTACCAGAAATATTAATACTTCCTCCACTTAACACAGCATCGCCCAGCACATCTCCATCTACCTTTATTGTTCCTCCACTTGCAATCAAATCTCCACCAACAGCTGAACTATCACCTAATGTTATCTGACCGCCGGTGATAATCAAATCATCTCCGATATTACCGATAACAGTGGCTGCACCTCCGGCTATCCTGGCATCATCGCCAACATCACCATTAAGATTTAAATATCCTCCTGCAGCCATTAAATCTCCGGAAACATTACCATCCACTATTATCCTTCCGCCTGAGGTAATCAGGTCTCCATCAATGTCACCGGATACAGTTACATTTGATCCAAAAGCATAAACATCATCATTCCTACTATCAGTAATGTTAACCTCCCCATTGCTTTCTGCAGTAAAAGCAAAAATAGGCGTGGTAAATAAAAAGAATGACATTACTGCAACCATTATAAATACCACTAACTTCCTCATTGATATCACCTTCCATAAATATTTTTCAATGATATATTTTAAAATAATGCAATGAACTAGACAGTTTTTGCTCTTGATATTTTATATCTTACTTTCTTTATATACTCTGCAGGATCATCTGACTCGTAAATAGCTGTACCCATTACCAATACATTCGCTCCCGCTGCGGCAACAATCGGAGCCGTATCTATATTAATCCCTCCATCCACTTGGATATCAATACATTTTTTTACATTAGAGGAATATCTTCTGTAATCTTCAATCATTACCTTTAACTTTTTAATTTTATAAACCATATCATGTATAAATACCTGACCCCCAAATCCAGGATTGACAGTCATAATCAATACCATATCAACAAGTCCCAGGACGTTCTCTATTAAGCATAAAGGTGTCGAAGGATTTAATGCAACTGCGGTTTTCTTACCGGCCTGTTTTATATAGTTTAATGTCCGGTTCAGATGAGGGCATTCTTCGGCATGGACATTTATCAGATCTGCTCCACTTTTGATAAAACTGTCAAGAAGTCTATCAGGACTTTTAATCATAAGATGCACATCCAAAAAAAGCCTGGTATTTCTTCTCAAGCATTCTATAATTGGGGGACCCATAGTTATATTTGGAACAAAGTTTCCATCCATAACATCTATATGAAGCATTTCCACTCCGGCCTTTTCAACTTTTTTAATCTCACTCGCCAGATTCATAAAATTACTATTTAGAATAGAAGCACAAATTTTTATCCCACTTTTTTCACTTTCCATAGTTTCCCTTGATCTCGTCTTTAGTTATAATATGAATTATAACATAAGTGATTTCTAAAGTTATTTAATTTAAAGAAATATATTAAAAAAAGTCTCATCGTAAATATTCAATCTCTGTACTTTTAAAAAGCATGAAATTAATAAATTAAAAAGTTCAATTTAAACTGATAAAATATACTCTATATAAGATAAAATTGCTTTTATGTCCGTCCGAGATGGAAATGGTGAGATCTACATAATGAATGTTGATGGTTCAGAGCAGAGAAGACTTACAAAAAACTGGGCATGGGACTTGTGCCCCTGCTTTTCACCTTAAGGCACTGAGTATCCTTCTTGCTGGTGATTTATAAATTATTTTGTTAAAGTTTTCGGCAGTAAATGGAGATCGGACTTTCTTCAATTTTTTATAAGGGACTTGTCATTTTAATCCAATTTTAGTATATTCTAGATATATTTTTTAGATTTTTTGAAAACTTATAAATTTTAATAAATTTTCGAGAATGGATGAAATTTCCTACCGGCGGTTAAAGTCCGCAATCCTGCTTGATAAAGCAGGCTGACTTAGTGAAATTCTAAGACCGACAGTTAGAGTCTGGATGGGAGAAAATTTTTGACTTATTTTTGTTACTTGAGCCATGGATTTTCTCCGTGGCTTTTTATTTAAAAAAATGAGCAATATAAAAGATAACAATAATTTTACAAAAGAAGATAGAAGATATATGAATCTTGCCATAAAGCTTGCTGAGAGAGGAAGAGGAGATACCAACCCTAACCCTATGGTCGGAGCAATTATTGTAAAAGATGGAAAGATTATATCATCAGGCTATCACAAACAGGCAGGGCTTAACCATGCTGAAATAGAGGCGATAAATAATTCCAGACAATCTCTGGAAAGCTCTACAATGTACGTAACACTTGAACCGTGTACTTTCACGGGAAAAACACCTCCCTGTGTTAATGAGATTGTAAAGTATAAATTCAAAAAAATAATCATTGGATGTATTGACCCCAACCCAAAAGTTAATGGCAGGGGAATAGAGTTTTTAAAAAAAGCAGGAATAAAAACAAAAAGTGGTCTTCTAAAGAATAAAGTAGAACAGCAGAATGAAGTTTTTTTTAAACAAACCAAAACAGGAATTCCTTTTATCTGCTGTAAAATTGCTTCAAGTATTGACGGTAAATTAGCTTCAAAATCTTCTGATTCAAAATGGATAACCTCGGAAAGATCAAGAATGCAGGTACAGGACCTTAGAAAAGAATACGGGTGCATATTGACTGGAATAAATACTGTCTTAAATGACAATCCCTATCTTTTCCCCAGAAAAAACATTGAACATTCCTATAAAAACTACAACAGTCAAAAATTCTACAGAGTAATTCTTGACAGCAACCTCAGGATCAATTTAGATTCCAATATTGTAAAGACTTCTAACCTTGCAAAAACCATTGTTTTTATAGAAGATAAAAACAAATTCAAATTCACAGGTAAAATTAAAAAACTGGAGGAAAATAACATTGATGTGCTGCCAGTTAATAAAGATATCGTAGAACCCGCCGGTCTTGATATCTTAAAAATACTCAAAATCTTGTACAAAAAATATGAAATAACTTCTATACTTTTAGAATGCGGCCCGACTTTGATTACCTCCTTTTTAAAAAGAAATCTGATTGATAAGTTTGTTTTTTATTTTGCTCCCAAAATTATAGGAGGAGATAGTGATTATAATATGTTTACAGGCCTTGGAATAAATAAAATAAAGAATTCTATAAATTTAAGATTTGAAAATATAAAAAGGATAGGTAGTGATATTGCTATTACCGCCTATCCTTTAAAATGATAAAAAATTACATACGAGAGTTTTTATGTTTACAGGACTTATAAAAGAAACCGGTAAAATAATAAAGATAATAGATAAAGACAGAGACAGGGAAATTGAAATCCAATGCCTCAAAATTTTAAGGGACTTACATATAGGTGACTCTATATCAGTAAATGGAGTATGTATTACAGCAAAAAGCCGGACCAGTGAAAGTTTTACTTGCTACATCTCCTTTAGTACTTTAAATACCACTTCTTTAAAGTATCTTGTTGCCGGTGATATGGTTAACCTGGAAAACTCGCTAACTCCTAATGATAAACTTGGAGGACATTTCGTAAGCGGTCATGTTGATTGTACAAGTAAAGTTTTAAAAATATCCAGAATCGGCAGATCTTATTTAACTGAACTGGAGCTGCCTTCTGATATTCGGGATTTTGTAGCGCTAAAAGGCTCTATAGCTATAGATGGGATCAGCCTTACAATATCTGAAGTTAAAGGTGAAAGCTTCAGCGTAGTTATCATTCCATACACTTACCAAAATACAAATCTGTCCGGCAGGAAGCCGGGTGATGTGGTTAATATCGAAGTGGATATTCTCGCCCGCTATATTGTAAATTTCCTGCGGCTTAGACAGATTGGCAATATAAATTCACAAGAATTAAAAGATAAAATACTTAAGGAGAAGCTGGAAAAATATGGGTTCACAAAATAAGAGAAATAAAAATCTCTTTTATTCCATTGAGGATACTATAGATGATATAAGAGAAGGGAAAATAATAATTATTGTTGATGATAAGTCTCTACAAAATGAAGGAGTATTTTTCCAGGCAGCAGAAAAAGTAACTGCTGCATCAGTAAATTTTTTCACAACTTACGGCCGGGGTTTAATATTTTTCCCCTGTGAGCAAAAAAGACTGGCCCAGCTAAAAATACCTATGATAAGTTATGAGAACGAAAGCTTCCCCATCAATGTGAGAGCCCTGGCTGTACCCATAGATGCCAGATCAATAAACGGGAGTGGAATTTCAGCCAGTAATAGAGCAAAGACTATAAAAACTCTTATCAGCCCCGATACAAGACCTGAAGATATATCCATCCCCGGTCATATCTTCCCCCTTTATTCTCATAATGGAGGTATTCTTAAGAGGGCCGGCCGTACAGAAGCAGCAGTAGATCTGGCAAAAATAGCAGGCTTATATCCTGCCGGAATTATTTGCGAGGTAATCGGTGAAGATGGTGAGGTAGCGCATCTTTCTGATCTGATAAAAATCACAAAAAAATTCAAACTTAAAATAATAACCATTGAAGAACTTATAAGATATAGAAAAAGAAAGGAAAAGTTAATTGAAAAGGTTGCCGAAGTTAACCTGCCCACCCAATGGGGCAATTTTAAGACCACTACCTACAGGTCTCTTATAGAATCCGGAACTCATATCGCTTTTATCAGGGGAGAGGTGAGAGGCAAAAAGAACGTTCTTGTTAGAGTACATTCACAATGTCTTACAGGAGATACCTTCGGGTCCATGAGGTGTGACTGCGGCGAGCAGTTGGACGCTGCATTTAAAAAGATAAATGAAGAAGGCTCGGGAGTACTGCTTTATATGGCTCAGGAAGGAAGAGGCATAGGGCTCTGCAATAAAATGAAAGCTTATGAACTCCAGGAAAAGGGCCTGGATACAGTAGAAGCAAATCTCCGCCTGGGCTTTGATGCTGACCTGAGAGATTACGGTATAGGAGCGCAGATACTCTCTGATCTCGGTCTCTCTACTATACATCTTATGACCAACAATCCAAAAAAAATAGTGGGTCTGGAAGGCTATGGGCTCAAGGTAACCAAAAGAATATCTATAGTCATACCACCCAATAAAAACAATAAAAAATATCTGTCAACTAAAAAAAATAAAATGAATCACATGTTAGACTAAAAGATAGAAAGGAGGAAATAATTTGGCTTTATGCTTAGCTTCATTTAGTTATATTAAGAGATTTTAGAAGAATAAATCTTGCCGGTAAAATTTTACTATCTTATTACATAAAGGGGGAATTATGAAAAAATATGAAGGCAAACTCAATGCCAAAAAACTAAAAATCGGAATTGTAGTAAGCAGATACAATGATTTTATAACTTCGAAACTGCTTGACGGAGCACTGGATTGTCTGAACAGACATCAATGTGAAGATGATAATATCAATATAGCCTGGGTGCCGGGAGCATTTGAAATCCCATCAGCAGTAAAGATAATGTCAGAGTCAAAAAAATATAACGCCATTGTATGCCTTGGCGCTGTTATAAAAGGAGATTCATCACACAATCAATATATTGCAAGCGAAACTATAAAAGGGATAGCCAAGATCGGCCTGGACTTTAATATCCCGGTTTCATTTGGAGTCATAACTCCCGACAGCCTTGAG